>Ga0308164_10000368_pt1 | contig 85285 bp, 71 predicted proteins | sample PhyTR2_FD_201031 | JGI IMG/M metagenome (GOLD analysis project Ga0308164, IMG submission 201031) | Phyllosphere microbial communities from UC Gill Tract Community Farm, Albany, California, United States - DLSLT.R2 | ecosystem: Host-associated > Plants > Phyllosphere > Unclassified | place: USA... | reverse complement strand
TACCGTTATTCTTTGTAGGAACAACCCTTGGGCTTATTATCCATCAGCTTTTTCCTTCGGTAGATACTACACTGGCTATTGTAAGCTGTATGGCCGCGATTAATGCATGCGTGACCAGAACCCCGATGAGTACAACAATTATTTTAGGAACATTAACCGGTTTTACCTATTTTGTTCCTATTCTTTTTGCAAGTTTAACCGGTTATTTTCTCGCTCCAAAAATTCCGTTTATCGGATCGCAGTCTGAAAAATTAGCTGAAGAATAAGGCAAATTTGAGAGATATGTTAAAAATCAAGTTGGCAACGCTTTAATTTTTAAGTCAAGAATCTTGAACTTCCATGTCTTTTTAGTAAATTTGTCAACCTTTAAAATTTAAAATAAAATAATAAAAATAATATGAATCTTCACGAGTATCAATCAAAAGAGATTTTATCAAAGTACGGAGTAGCTATCCAACGTGGTTTCGTTGCTAATAATGTAGACGAAGCTGTAGCAGCTGCAGAAAAATTGACTGCTGAAACCGGAGCGCAGGCTTGGGTAGTAAAAGCACAAATTCACGCAGGTGGACGTGGTAAAGGTGGTGGTGTTAAGTTCTCTCCAAATATGGATAAACTTAAAGAAAATGCACAAAACATCATCGGAATGCAGTTGGTAACACCACAAACTTCTGCTGAAGGTAAAAAAGTACACTCTGTTTTGGTTGCAGAAGATGTTTATTATCCTGGAGAAACTGAAACTAAAGAATTTTATGTTTCTATTCTTTTAGACAGAGCTGAAGGTAAAAATACAATCGTGTATTCTACTGAAGGAGGAATGGATATTGAGCACGTTGCAGAAGTAACTCCTCATTTAATTCACAAAGAGATTATTGATCCTGCTTTAGGATTACAAGGTTTCCAGGCTAGAAAAATTGCTTTCAACCTAGGTCTTGAAGGAAATGCATTCAAAGAATTTACAAAATTCATTGCAAGCCTTTACAATGCTTATACTGGAATTGATGCTTCTCTTTTCGAAATCAACCCTGTATTAAAAACTTCTGATAACAAAATTATCGCTGTAGATGCTAAAGTAACATTGGATGATAACTCATTGTTCCGTCACAAAGACTTAGCTGAATTAAGAGATACAAGAGAAGAAGATCCAATGGATGTTGAAGCGGGTGAAGCTGGTCTTAACTTCGTGAAATTAGACGGTAACGTTGCTTGTATGGTAAACGGTGCTGGTCTTGCAATGGCAACTATGGATATCATCAAATTATCTGGTGGTAACCCTGCTAACTTCCTTGACGTAGGAGGAACTGCTGATGCTCAGAGAGTACAAACTGCTTTCGGAATCATCTTAAGAGATCCAAACGTAAAAGCAATCTTAATCAACATCTTCGGTGGTATCGTAAGATGTGATAGAGTAGCTCAGGGGGTAGTAGACGCTTACAAAGCAATGGGAAGCCTTCCGGTACCATTGATCGTAAGATTACAGGGAACCAATGCGGTAGAAGCTAAAAAACTAATTGACGAATCAGGTCTTCCTGTACATTCTGCAATTACGTTGGAAGAAGCTGCAAACAAAGTAAAAGAAGTGTTAGCATAAGACCACTTACTTATAAATAATGAAACCCCGCTTTTATACCAAAAGCGGGGTTTTTTATATTTAAAAGTTTAAATAAGCTGTTTTAGCAATGAACAAAATTTATTCTAAGCTTCTTTATCTCCTTCTCCAACCGGTTGGCTGATGCTTATACTTGTTGGGGTAACAAGCAAAATGCTGTCAGCATCCAAACGCTGCTTGATCTTTAAAAAAGCCTCATCCTTCACATGAACGATATTGGCGCCTACTTTGATCCAGAATTTCGCCTGAAGATTGAAAACTCCCTGTTTTAGATCTGTAAATATAACTTCAGCAGTATCAAGCCTGTCTACTTCTTCAAGATTTTTAACAACGTCTAAAATTCCTTTTTGAGCTTTGCTGATATCTTCATCGGCAGGAATTTCAAAATTTAGAATGATTTTTCTTTGAGGTGAAGCCGTAATATTTGAAAAGGGTGAATTGAAAATAACCTGATTCGGGATGTATATTTTTTTACCATCGTCACTGATTATCTTTGTAGTAAGAAATCCTATTTCCTGGACCGTACCGGAATTGGCACCAATGCTTACATAATCTCCTACTTTAAAAGCCTTGTCAATTCCAATCAGCATTCCTGAAAAAATACTGGATACCAAATCTTTCAATGCCACCCCGGCAATTACCCCGGCAACTCCCAAACTCCCAATAAATTTCCAGAGAAATCCACTGAAACCCATTATTTCCAACGCAATAAAACTTCCCATGATCATAATCAGGAATCTGAAAACTCCTATTAATGTAACCAGAGAACTTTCTTTTTTGCTTTTTGGAAAGAATTTATGAAATAATTTTACAGCGATCTGGCTTAAATATTTACTCGTAAAAAGGAAAAATGAAAAAACTAGAATTCCAACCACCAGTTTTGGGGTAAGTTCGGCAAATTTCATATACCAATTCTCCAAAACTCTGTACACAACTTCGATGTAGCTTAGACTATTTTTCTCCATGAATGATTTTTTAATTAAATATATACATTTTTAACAAAAATTTTGCCACTCTTGCCAGATCGCTTAATATTAGTAAGTGCTGATCAATAAATGAAATCATAATGACTGTTGTTACACTCAGAGGGTCGGTCTTCGCTTTCTGCAAGTTTGAATAATAAAAGTGTAAATTTTTCATAAATAAATTTGCCAGTTCAAAAAAGTCTACTAAATTTGTAGACTAATAAGAACGAATAGTATGTCAATTAAACTAGGAGATACAGCACCCGATTTTCAGGCGGAATCAACTTTGGGTGATATTAATTTTCATCAGTATCTGGGAGATTCCTGGGGTATTTTGTTTTCTCATCCTGCAGATTATACACCCGTATGCACTACAGAGTTGGGATATACTTCAAAGCTAAAGTCAGAGTTTGACAGACGAGGAACAAAAGTTATTGCCTTAAGTGTAGATGGAGTAGAAGACCATCAAAACTGGATTAGAGATATTAATGAAACCCAGCAGACAGAAGTATTGTTTCCTATTATTGCAGATAGAGACAGAAAGGTTTCAGAATTATATGATTTTATTCACCCTAATGCTTCAGCAACAGCCACGGTACGTTCTTTATTGATTATAGACCCGGAGAAAAAAGTAAGATTAATTATTACGTATCCTGCTTCAACCGGACGAAATTTTGATGAAATATTACGAGTTCTTGATTCTCTGCAATTAGTAGACTCTCATAAAATTGCAACACCGGCCAACTGGAAAAACGGGGATGATGTTATCATACCGCCAGCCATTTCTACGGAAGATGCAAGAAAAATATTTCCTAAAGGAGTTACAGAAATAAAGCCTTATCTGAGGTATACTCCACAACCCAATGTATGATTTATTTGATTTTTTATAGTTTAGTTTTAATTTGTACGAAAATCGCCTCGAAATATATTTCGAGGCGATTTCATTTAAACTATATGTGTAAATGTGATTCGTAATGGTGATTACTTCACGTCGTTAATAACCTGCTTACCTTTAGAAGTTGGTAAATAGATACTAAATCCTACATTGAAAGTAAGTGTAGAAGTTAAGCCTTCGTTTCCGAATCCTGCAACTCCATTATATTTTACAAGTCCTTCAACACCAATGTTTGGAGTGATGAAATAAGAATATCCTGGACCAGCTCCGAAATCTAAACCTGTTGTAGAGTTTCCTCCTTCAGTAGAAGTTCCTCCAACACCAACATTACCTTCGAAGAACCAACGTCCGTGGTTTAATAGATTATCAACTCCTTTCTCTCCAGGTGATACATAATAACGTCCTAGAGCACCTACTTTGTAAACAAAGTTTGTAGGAGATCCTTTTGCAACCTTATTAAATCCTAAATCAACATATCCACCAACAGCTACATTATCTTCAATAAAGTAAGCTGCTTTTGGCTGTAATGAAATATTGTATCCACCACCTGTATTTAATCCAAAATTACTTGCAACAATGCTACTACCTACCATCCAGTTACCTTTTTGAATTTGAGCGTTTGCAGTTGCAGTTAAACCAGCTACTGCCAATATTCCTGTTAGAATTAATTTTTTCATAATTTATAATTTTAATATTTAATGCTTATTATTTTATAAAATGTAAAACACAATAAATATGCCAGAATTGTTATTTTTAGGTAATTTTTCTAAAATAATGTTAAATTGGGAAAAATGAATAATGAATTAAATAGGCTTTTAAATTATCTAAACCATAATATTATATAAGCAAAAGAATGATAGATACCACAAGTCCTGCTATCGTAAATACCATCCCGCGCTTAAACGCTTTTGTTTTAGGATTAAACATCCAGAAGCTTGAAATAACGAAGAAAAACAAAGCAAAGCCGAAGAAGGCATTAAGGGGAGATAAGGTTTCTTTAGACTGTGATTTGTGGAGTTTGGTCATCTTGTCCAGTAAAAAAGGCAGTTCTTTTTTAGCATAATCAGCTTTTCCGGTAGCTAGGTTATAGGTGCCCTGCTTGAAATGCACAATGTCTCCTTCCGTCTTTTCGATTTCAAGATTTTTAATTTTTAATTCTTTACCCAGTTCTTTTTCTGAAAGGTTCTTCTCAATCGTTTTTTCGTACTTTTTTTCATTTTTTAAGAAGTCGGTGTCCCGGTAAATCAGTAACACTCCGCTCAAGGCATATACTGCCATGATCCCTGCCAGAAAATATCCCAGATAACGGTGCGTAATTCTCATGAAACTTCTTGTGTCTTTAATCTTATCCATATCTTATTGTTTTATTTTAATTGTAAAAGTGGAAACTGCAAAAATGCACCTTCCACTTTAATTGAAAAATTATTAATCGTATTAATACTACAATTTATAAGTAAGTGTAAAATAATAGTTTCTAGGGGTAATAGGGTTTACAGAATAGTTTTCGTGAACGTTGTAGCTAAGAACGTCAAATAGATTACCCACTTTCCCTTGAACAGAGAATCTGCTCCAGCTATATCCTACGCTGATGTCTACCGTTGTAAAGCCTTTTACATCAATCATTCTGGTCACTTGCTTCTGGCCTTTTACATCATTCCATCCCGCTTTTCTATCGCCGGTATAAAACGCAGTAGCTCCCAGTTTAAGTCCTTTTGCAAAAGTTGTAAAAGTATAGAATGCCGATGCATTTGCAGTGAATGCAGGAGTTCGTACCAATCTTTGATCTTCAACAAAACCGTTATCAGGGGTTTTGGTGTATACGGCATTATTATAAGATGCACCACCTATTAAAGATAAATTCTTCATCGGGTTACCAGTAATATCCAGCTCAACCCCTCTGCTTCTGATATTTCCTGCATACACTCTGTATAGGGCAAGTGCTCCGCTTGGAAGGTAAGGTGCTGTATAAGCATTGGTATTATTAATTTGGTAAGCTGTTAAATTAACGGCAATTGCATTATTCCATAGATTTTTTTTGATCCCTACTTCATATTGATCTACAGTAGAAGCTTTCAGAGAATTATTAAATTCATCAAACCCTGCATTAGGAGTAAAAGAATTAGTGTATGATGCAAAAACAGACAGGTTTTCATTAGGATTGTAAATCAATCCGATTTTTGGTGAAAATGCATGATCCTGTGCACCGCTATTAGCTGTTTCAGAGTCAAGGTTAGTGATGAAATCTCTAACTTTGGTATCATTGTTTTTAATATAAGACCATCTAACACCAGCTAATACTTTAAACTCTTTAGTAATGTTGATAAGGTCCTGAACATATAACCCGAATCTTTTAGTTTCAATTCTGTTTCTTGATGATCTGTAAGTATCAGGCATAGCCCCATCATTAGTCCATGTAGAAGAAGGCTTATTCAGGAAAATAGATCCGAAACTGGCGGCTGCAGAATTGGTAAATTTATAAGCATACGTATCCGCCTGCCCATAGTCACCATCTGTACCAATTAATACTTTATGATTGATGGTTCCGGTTTTGAATTCTCCGTTTAAATTAATCTGTAACGAAGTATAGTTTTGCTCTGTATAGTTTCTTCCCAATGGTCTCTTCCATTCAGGGTTGAAATTGCCAAGTGCTGAATTATAGGCCCAGGTGGTTCTTTCCGTAGAAAAATAATCCTTGGTATAATTTTGATATGAAGCAACAGCATTTAAGCTCCACTTGCTGCTGAATGTATGATTTAGAACAACATCTGTTGTTGCCTGCTGATTCGTTTGATACTGCCAGCTGGCCCCTAAAAATTGTTTTCTGTCGATTTCTGTAGCTAATCTTGAAATTCCGGTTGCATCATCTATTACACTTCCTACCCCAAAATCAGGAGTGAAATGCTGATACAGATAATCACCCTCTACAATAAGCTGGGTATTTTCACTAAGATTAAAAAGGAATGAAGGATTGAAGTAATTTTTTTGAGACTTTACTAAATCTCTGAAACTCTCTGCATATTCATAAGTACCGTTCATTCTGAAAGCAATGTTTTTGCTTAAAGGCCCGTAAATATCAATCATTGGTTTGTAAGAATTCCAGCTTCCTGCATTGAACCCCACAGAACCTCCAAAATCGAATCTCGGTTTTTTGGTAATAAGATTTATAATTCCTCCAGGGCCAACGTTACCATATAACATGGCATTAGCACCCTTTAGAACTTCCACCCGTTCAAGACTGCTTACTTCAGGGAAAACTCCACTGTTTACTTTTGCCCCATTTTTAAAGGTGTTGTCATTACCGAAAGTAAATCCTCTTCCTCCAAAGCTGTCTTGTGATCCTCCTCTTGCCGAAGTGATATAAATACCGTTAACATTTCTTATAACATCACTCAACTGTTTTGCCTGTTGTTGCTCAATAACTTCATGCGTTACGATAGCAATAGGCTGAGGATTTTCCATTACCGTCAGGTTGGATTTTGTAGATAATGGAGTTGCTTTATTAGGATTTCCCGTCTTATGAAGATTCACATCCTCAATAGTCTGAATTCTGATCGTGTCATTGTCAGATTTATGACCCATCTGTGCACTAAAAGACACAGAAATCATTAATAAACCTAAAGCAGTAATTCTTCTTTTCATCTTATTTTTATTTAGAGCAGTTTTAAATAAGCCGCAAAAGTAGCAATTCAAGTTTATTTTATTTAGAATTATTAAAAATAATTAACTGATTTTTATCATATTTTAACAAATGACACCATGACGGCATAAAAAAGCCTTTGAAAACTTTTTTAAATATATTTGTAAAAAATAGAGATATGCAATTGGTAAAAGTTGGGCTTTGTGCTTTTGGGATGAGTGGGAAAATATTTCATGCCCCTTTTTTGAAGGAACATCCCGGATTTTTTATTTCTGCTATAGTGGAAAGAAGTAAAGAAGAATCTAAAGAAAAATATCCGGAAGCTACAATCTACCATTCAGTAGAAGAAATGCTTCAGAATGCAGATGTCGAAGTTGTGGTCATCAATACTCCGGTTCAGACTCATTTTGAATATGCAAAAAAGGCACTTGAAGCAGGAAAAAATATTATTGTTGAAAAACCCTTCACCGTTAATGTTGCAGAAGCCAAAGAACTGGTGAATCTGGCAGAACAAAAAGGACTTTTTTTGAGTGTCTATCAAAATAGAAGATTCGATCGTGATTTTCTACAGGTGCAAAAAATATTGAATGATATGAAATTAGGGGAGATCAAAGAAGCGGAGATCCGTTTTGACAGGTTTCGTACTGAACCCAGTGGGAAGCAGCATAAAGAAAATCCTGAACAGTCTGGCTCCGGCTCACTTCATGATTTAGGTTCTCATCTGGTAGATCAGGCCGTGCAGTATTTCGGGTATCCGGAAAAGCTTTTTGCGGATGTATTTTCTATGAAAGGGGCAGATTTTGCAAACGATTATTTTGAAATTCTTTTGTTCTATAAAAATAATATGCGAGTGAGGCTGAAGTCTTCCGTTTTTAGCAAAGAAGCCCATTATGCGTACACCATTCATGGAAGTAAAGGAAGTTTTCTGCAGGAAAGGACAGATAATCAGGAAGCAGAATTGGTTTCCGGTTCTATTCCGGTGTATGGAAAAGACTGGACGAAACCAATCTCAGAACCTGATGGAATTTTAAATTTCCTGAATGAAAATAATGAAACAGAAAGAATAATGACATCCAGTGAACCCGGAAATTATATGAATTATTACCAGCAGATTTACGAACATATTGTTTTCGGATATCCGTTGCCTTCGCCGGGAAAAGAAGTCATTCTGAATATGAAGATTATTGATGCCGCTATTGAAAGCAGTGAGCAAGGTAAAATTGTGAATTTAGAATAATATGTAAACAAAAAAAGCTTCAATTCTATGTATTATGGAATTGAAGCTTTCTATATATACTAGAAATTACTCCTCGCCTAAAATTTCCTGTATTTCAAGCCATCTCATTTCGTGAATTTCTAATTTTTCCGAAATGCTCTCTAATTCAGCAGAAAGTTTGGCTACTTTTTCATACTCAGTTTCATTATTCAGCTGATCAAGGATGACGGCACGTTTTTTCTCCAACTCAGGGATTTCCTTGTCAATTGTTTCCAGTTCTCGCTGTTCTTTAAAAGAAAGTTTTCTTTTAGGAGCCTGTGGTGTTGAAACGGGAGCAGGAGCAGGTACTTCAATTTTTTTCTCTACTACAGCTTTTGGATTTTTTTCCTCTAGTTTTAAATTTTCTCTGTATTCTGAGAAATTCCCGATAAAATCTTTTATTTTTCCATCCCCTTCAAACGTCAAAATATGATCTACAATACGGTCCATAAAATACCGGTCGTGAGAAACAATAATCAAGCTTCCCTGAAAGTTCAGCAGAAAATTTTCCAATACCGTTAAAGTAGGAAGGTCAAGATCATTCGTAGGTTCATCAAATATCAGAAAGTTTGGATTTTGATATAAAATATACATCAGATGCAATCTTCTTTTTTCACCTCCCGACAGTTTAGAAATTGGCGAATATTGGGTTTGATCGTCAAATAAAAATAATCTTAAAAACTGTGATGCAGAGATCGTTCTTCCGTTGGCTAAAGGAAAGTTTTCAGAAATTTCTTTAATGAAATCAATTACCCTTTCTTCTTCTTTATATTTAAGTCCTTTTTGTGAAAAATACCCGAATTTGATGGTCTCTCCGGTTTCAATTTCTCCTGAATCTTTTGGCTCAAGCCCCTGGATAATATTTAATAAAGTAGATTTTCCAGCGCCATTTTTCCCTACAATTCCTACTTTCTCACCCCTCTGAAACTGATAACTGAAATCTTTTAATAATAATTTATCACCATAACTTTTAGAAATGTTCCTAAGTTCAAGAATTTTATTTCCAAGCCTTTTCATTTCGAAATCAAGCTCCAGAGATTCTTTTCTTGTATCGGTTTTGGCTATTTTCTCAGTTTCATAAAAATCTTCCTGTCTGGATTTCGATTTTGTAGTTCTTGCTTTTGGCTGTCTCCGCATCCATTCCAATTCTTTTCTGTACAGATTATTGGCTTTATCGATGGTGGAATTCATATTATCCTCACGGATCATTTTGTTTTCAAGATAAGTAGCATAAGAACCATTGTGGAAATATAGATTTTTATCTTCCATTTCCCAGATAATTCCGCATACTGCATCTAAGAAATATCTGTCGTGGGTTACCAGTATTAATGTGATTTTAGCCTTACTCAAATAACTTTCCAGCCATTCTACCATTTCCACATCAAGGTGGTTGGTAGGCTCATCCATAATCAGAAGAGTGTGCCTGTGTTCCGCTCTGGTTTCTGTCAATAATTTAGCCAGTGCAACACGTTTAATCTGTCCTCCGGAAAGGGTTCCCATTTTAGCTTCCAGATCTGTGATTTTCAACTGAGACAGAATTTGTTTCATATCGTTTTCCAGATCCCAGGCCTTATGAATTTCCATTTCTGCTAAGGCTTTTTCAATGAAATCATAATCTGTGGAAAGAAGAGATTTATGATAATTTTTCAGTGCCTGAATAGGTGCAGAATCAAGAGTCATCATAAACTCATCAATAGTCAGGTCAGAATCAAAATCAATTTCCTGATCAAACAAAACAACCTGAATGTCTTTATTGATATTTACAGTTCCGCTGTCAGCAATTTCTTTGCCCATCAATATTTTAAGAAGAGTAGATTTTCCGCTTCCGTTTTTGGCAACAATAGCAATTTTGTCTCCTTCGTTTACATGGAAAGAGATATTTTCGAACAAAACTTTGATGCCATAAGATTTGGTAAGGTTTTCGACAGAAACGTAATTCATTGGAATGTAATGGTTTGATTTAAGAATTCAATTGAGCGGCAAAAATACGAAAATGTAAACACTTAAAACTGATTAATACTATATATAAAGGCCTTTTAAAAAAAAGTAATCGTTTTACATAATTAGTATTAGAATAAAGGTTGATATTAGTTTTTTGATTAATTTTATTCTATTTTGTGTTTGATTTTTAGTTAAAACGAATTGAAGTTTGTGTAAAATGTAGTTTCTATTGTTTTTTACTGTAAATTTGATATACATTTTAAAATACAAAACTATGATGCAAATTAACTTTTTGGCTATTGCGTTAGCTGCATTAGTTCCACTTATTATGGGATTTATCTGGTATCATCCGAAACTTTTCGGAACGGTCTGGATGAAGGAAGCAGGATTAACAGAAGAAAAGATGAAAGGATCAAACATGGGATTTATCTTTGTTTTTGCATTTATTCTCTCCTTTTTAATTGCTTTTTTTCTGCAGATGATCACCATACACCAACTTGGAGCCTTAGGCATGGTTGGAGGAGATGAAGCAAACGCAAAACCTTCATTTTATGCTTTCATGAAAGATTACGGAACAGCCTATCGTTCTTTTGGTCACGGGGCTTTACATTGTTTCATAGCCGGAGTTTTCTTTGTATTTCCACTGACGGCAATTAATGCCATGTTTGAAAGGAAATCCTGGAAATATACCTTTATTAATACAGCATACTGGACGATAACAATCACTATTATGGGCGGAATTGTTTGTGGCTGGTATGCTCCGGATGGTTTTAATTGGGTTACACAAAAATAAAATTCTAACAATCTAAATGATAAGGCTGCATTTGTAGCCTTTTTTATGTCATATACTTTAAAAATATACACTAGTGTTTCAGATGTACCCTTGCAGTGGAATGCTGTAATCGGAAACAAGAATATTATGCTTTCGCAAGAATATTTTCATGTCCTGGAAACTTCCAGACCGAATAATATGGAATGTTATTATGTCGGTTTTTTTTATGATAATGATTTGATTGGCGGGGCTTTATTTCAATATTTAAATTTTCAGAACCATGCGACTTTTCAGAAAAATGAAATTTGGTGCAGTATCAGAAATTTTTTTTCACGAAAATTCAGCAAAGATGTAATGATCCTGGGAAATAATATGTTAACGGGGCAAAATGGATTTTATTTTGATGCTTCCCGTATTGCACTAGAACATGCTATTCCGCTTTTAGACAGGGCTGTTCAGAAGATGCAGACAGAAGTCAGAAAAACATCTTTGATCATCTACAAAGATTATCAGTCCAATTTTATCAATTATTTTCAGGGTAAAAATCATCAGTCCTATTTCAGATTTTCAGTTCAGCCCAATATGATATTGAAATTAAAAGACAACTGGACAGTTTTCGAAGATTATGTAAATGATTTCTCTAAAAAATACAGAACAAGAGCCCGGTCTGCCCAAAAGAAATTTGAAGGGATAGAAAGGCACGAAATGAATGTTGATGACATAAAAAAATATCAGCATGAAATGAATATTCTCTATCAGAATGTAGCAGAAAATGCCCCCTTTAATACCTTTTTCCTTCCTGAAAATCATTTTGAACGCATGAAAGAAAATATAGGTCAACATTTTAAAGTCTTTGGATACTTTTCAGATCAGAAACTGATAGGTTTTTATACTTTAATTCTCAATAATGAAGATGTTGACACCTATTTCTTAGGCTATGATAAAGAAATTCAAAAAGAAAAGCAGTTGTATCTCAATATGCTTTTAGACATGGTGAAATTTGCAATTAATAATCAATTTAAAAGAATAATTTTCGGAAGAACTGCATTGGAAATAAAATCAACTATCGGTGCAGAACCTGTTGATATTTTCGGATTGATACAACATAATAATAGGCTTCTAAATCCATTCATGGGAAAAATCTTTTCATCTCTTAATCCAAAAATTGAATGGATTCAGAGAAAGCCTTTTAAGTAATTTTCACAATTTTTGTTCAGGTATAGTATTGTCTTAATTAAACTTTAACTAAAACAGAATTAAATTTAATAAGCCATTATGAGTGTTTGATCCGTGAAATAGAGATTTTTGCTTCAAATTTTTACCATGAAAAAACTCAACACTTTATTTCTGCTCCTTTCGGCAGTCTGCTTCAATGCTCAGATTATTTCAGGAACTGTGGTTTCCAAAGTTGAAAACCAGCCTATTCCTTATGTGAAAATTGGGATTGAAAAAGAAAATACAGGAACAGTCTCCGATGAAAAAGGTAATTTCTCCATTGATCTTTCCGGATTGGATGCTTCCCGAAAACTCAGAATAGAAGTTCCCGGTTATGATCTCTATACTGAAACCGTTCAGAATTTCAGAAAACAGGATCAGCAACGGATATTTTTAAAAGAAAAGATTAAGAATATAAGAGAAGTCAATATCAAAGTAAAAAAACTGGTTGATAAAAACTGGGGGGTGAATACCAAAACTAAAAGCGTTCTGTATTCTGTTAATCCTAAATTCAAAAAAGAAGATTTTTTAGGTGAAACTGCATTGGAATTTAATGCCAGCAAAAGATCAAAAATTAAAACTATCAATCTGAATATTGCCAGCTATACTTCTGATAAACCGGTTTTAATGCGGTATAATATTTATAGTGAGAAAAACGGATTTCCTGATAAAAATATTCTGGATGAAGAAATTACGGTGGAGCTTACAAAAGATATGATCAAAGATGGAACGTATGCACTCGATGTCAATGACCGTAATATCTGGATTCAGGGTAAATTTTTTATCGGAATTCAGTTTTTGAAAGAATTTGAAGGAAGGGTTAATATCAGTGCTGCTTTATTCAGAACCGGTTTTATAAGAAAATTTTATGGCAACTGGGAAAAAGTGACACTGGCAGCACCTGCTATTAATATAGATGTAAAAGTGGATAAAAGTGCAAAAAATACTAAAGATGAAACCGCAGCCCTGGGAGATGATCTGGAGGAAATGGTTTCTGATATTTCTCACTATCAGATAGAATCAAAAAATTCTATATATGGGAAAAATGAAACTTCAGGGGCATATCTTCCATTAAAAGATAGCAGGCTTTATTATGAAATTTACGGAGAAGGAGCGCCGCTTTTTCTTCTTCATGGCAACTCGGGAAGTATACAGGATTTTTACCAGCAGATCCCGGTTCTTGCCAAACATTTTAAAGTGATTGTCATTGATACCAGAGGACAGGGTAGAAGTGGCGATACCTCTGAAAAAGATTTTACCTATAAACAATTTGCTGAAGATGTAAAAGCACTGGCAGACAAACTGAACCTTCATAAAATTAATATTGTCGGATGGAGTGATGGGGGAATCACAGGCCTTGAGTTTGCTTTGAAATATCCTGAACATCTTAACAAATTAATTACTGTAGGAGCTAACGCTTCTCCTGAAGGTGTTGACGAAAGATTGATTTCCCGTCTGAAAAATCAATTGCTGATATTGGATGTAGAGAATAAGCCAGGAACGTTCAACGAGCGAAGATTGGTAGAGATTATGCTGAATCAACCGCACATCAGTAAAAAAGATCTTTCAAAAACAGAGCCCGGTGTTGGTTATTGCAGGAGATAAAGATGTAATAAAGCAGGATCATACTGAAATGATAGCAAAAGCGATACCTCATGCTGAACTTAAGATCTATAAAAATGCCACCCATATGATCCCTTTTGAACATGCAGATGAACTTAATGAAGATATTCTGAAGTTTCTGGAAAAATAATGATTGGGATGAAAGAAGAGGATGAAAACTGGAAGATGTAAGATTAATTTTTTCTGACTAATCCAGTGTCAGCCTTTTCAAAGACCATGCACTCCCATTGTAGATGTCCAGATCTACTTTGGTATTAATGCCGTGAACGATTCCATTTTCGGTAAACTGCCAGAAATCCCAGCTGCTGTCCGGTGATGGAGTAGGAACATCATTATAATTAGCCAGCCACAAAGGATAATCATCAAATTCTCCTTTTAAGAAATCTTTATAATAATGGTAGTAGGTATAAATGATGGGTTTTTCACCATACGCTTCCTCTACAATTTTGCACCAGACCTTTAAATCCTCAATCAGTTTTTTATTGGTCTTACGTTTCGGGATTTTTTCAATGTCTAAGATGGGTGGAAGATCTCCGCCTTCCAATTTTACGTTTTCCAGAAAATTATTGGCCTGAATCACGGGATCTTCATCAGCTCTGTAGAAATGATAAGCTCCGCGGATCAGGTCATGTTTTTTGGCCAGTCCCCAGAATTCCTCAAAATGTTTATCTGCATTACGATTTCCCATCGTAGCACGCATCACCACAAATTCCAATGGAATGGTTTTATTCCCGATACTCAGGCTGTCCCAATTGATGTCTTCCTTATTTTGATAATGTGAAATATCAAACCCATAGGTTTTATCCAGATTATTGGAAAGTATTTTTTGAATCCTCATGCTTTCCACTTCATTATTGTGAAGCTTTTTATGCGAGAATTTATTGAAATATAATGCGTAATAGTAGCTTACAGACTGTTTTAAATATAAACCGGTCCCGAGTAATGCCAAAATTAAAATTGCCAATAACACTTTTCGCCGGAAAAAATAATTTTTTCGCCGGGTAGTATGAATCTTTTTGGCAGTTTTTTTGGTGTACTTTTTCGGAGTCATAAAGTTTTGCAAAACTAACTTTTTTCACTACTAAATGCTAAATAAAATCAGTAAATTTGTCTATTATGGAAACACGCGAAAAAATCATCATCATAGGAGGAGGATTTGCGGGGCTGCAGCTTGCAAAAACGTTAAATAACAAAAACAAAAAGGTAATTGTCCTCGATAGGGTCAATCATCATATGTTTCAGCCTCTTTTCTATCAGGTGGCGTGTGGAAGGATAGAACCTTCAAATATTTCCTTTCCCTTTCGAAAGATTTTTCAGCAATCCAGAAATACACAGTTTCGTTTAACAGAGGTCAAAGGAATTGATCCCGACAACAATAAAGTGATTACTGATGAAGCAGAATTTACCTATGATAAATTAATTATCGCAACAGGCTGTAAAACCAATTTCTTCGGTAATAAAGACCTGGAAGGAAAGGCGTTTGGGATGAAAAATACCCAGGAAGCCATAAGTATAAGGAATCATGTGCTGATGACTTTTGAAAAGCTTATTATAGAGAAAAGCAGAAGCGACAGCGGAAACTGGAATATTGTGATCGTAGGAAGCGGTCCGACAGGAGTAGAATTAGCGGGAGCATTTGCCGAAATGAAGAAAGAAATCCTGCCGAGAGATTATCCGTATATGAATTTTGACCAGCTCAAAATTATCCTGGTAAGTTCCACTGAAAAACCGCTTGCCGTAATGAGCCCTGAAGCTCAGCAAAAATCTGAACAGTATCTTAAAGATCTTGGAGTAACTTTTATGAGCGGAGAAGTGGTTACCGAATATGACGGAGACAAGGTATTTATGAAGAGCGGTAAAGAAATTCCTTCCAATAATGTAATTTGGGCAGCCGGAGTTACAGGAAATGTAGTAGAGGGATTTTCTCCTGAAAAATTAAACAGAAACAGATATATCGTAGATCGGTATAATACAATAAAAGGCTATAATAATATATATGCAATCGGAGACATTGCCTATATGGAGACTCCTAAATATCCACAAGGTCATCCTCAGGTGGCAAACGTAGCGATTAATCAGGCAAAAAATTTAGGTAAGAATCTATTAAAAAAAAGCGGAGAAAACTGGCAGGAATATGAGTATGATGACAAAGGTTCTTTAGCTACTATAGGCAAGCACAGGGCAGTGGTTGATTTACCATTTGTAAAATTTCAGGGATTTTTTGCATGGTACTTCTGGATGTTTCTGCATTTAATGCTTATTTTAAGTGTAAGAAACAAACTTGCCGTATTTTTCAACTGGATGTGGAGTTATTTCAACAAAGATTCTTCCTTGAGACTAATTATTTTGCCTAACAAAAAAAACGGAACATTACAATGAGAATTGATATTATAAGCGTACTTCCGGAATTAATGGAAAGTCCGTTCAAAACTTCTATTTTGAAGAGAGCAGTAGATAAAGGGGTAGTAGAAGTTCATTTCCATCAGCTAAGAGACTGGGCTGTCAATAAGCACAGACAGATAGACGATGAACCTTATGGAGGTGGAGCCGGAATGGTGATGATGGTTGAACCTTTGGATAAATGTATTTCAGAACTTAAGTCACAACGGGACTATGATGAAGTGATTTATCTTACTCCGGATGGCATTACATTAAACCAGAAAATTGCCAATACATTATCTATTAAAAATAATTTGATCTTTCTGTGCGGACATTATAAAGGAATCGACCAAAGGGTAAGAGATCTTCACATAACTAAAGAAATATCAATCGGTGATTATGTACTTACCGGCGGTGAATTGGCTGCCTGTGTGCTTGCAGATTCCGTTATACGTCTGATCCCGGGTGTTTTAAATGATGAACAAAGCGCATTAACAGACAGTTTTCAAGACGATCTTTTGTCGCCCCCCATTTATACAAGACCTGAAAATTATAAAGGATTAGGAATCCCTAAAGTTTTGCTTAGTGGTAATTTTGCTCTCATTGAAGAATGGAGACATGATGAAGCGATGAGAATTACAAAAGAAAAACGTCCTGATTTACTCTAAAAATACTTTTTAAAGTTAAAAAAACCGATTAATTTTTTATCGATTGAATGCCTTTTTTTGAAAATGGAATAATAATTGCTTTAAATAAATATTGGAGTAATTTATTTGTGTCAATACTTCCTGCACAGTGATTTTATACAGAATATTTTAAAAATTCTATATTATTTTAATTTTATGCACTAGTAGGGTTTTGTTGATATGATTAATAATTTCATTGTCATAATTTATAATATATAATAATTTTAATGCAATATTTCACGTTTTGCGTATGAAATTAATTTAAATATATTGTAAAATAATTAATGAAATTTCAAAAAAAATAATAAATTTACACTCTGAAAATTGAAGGTATTAAAATTTTAAGAATGAAATGCGTGTAGATGGAGCTGTTCTCTTTTTATAATGTTGAGAATCTATTTCTCCCTGATCCTAAACCGATTCATCCACTGGATCCAACAACGTCAGGCCTGAGAAATTGGGATGAGAAAAGATACAGGAATAAGCTTTATAAAATATCACATGTTTTTCAGTTGATGAAGGAGGAAAACGGAGTGTTACCTTTTATGATAGGACTTTCCGAAGTTTCCGGAAGGAAAGTATTGGAAGATCTTGTGGAGATGGAACCTTTTAATTCAGAATATGGAATTATTCACTATAATTCTATGGATGAAAGAAAGGTAGATGTAGCCATGTTATATGATAAGAACAAAGTAGAAATAATAGATTCAGAAGCTATTACCTTCTTCTTTGAAATTACCAATAAAAACACAAAATATTACGACACAACTAGGGACGTACTGTTTTCAAAAGTTAAATATAAAGGAGAAGTTATTAATGTTTTTATCGCCCACCTTCCCTCCAAGCGAGAAAAAGATGTTAATAAGCCCAAAAGAACTTTTATACTTAATGAAATCCGGCAACGGATTATGAATATTGTACATGAAGACAAAGAGCATGTAGTTTTGTGTGGTGATTTTAATGAGAACCCAGATGATGAAAATTTAGTGAAAATTCTCTATGACAACAATCAGGAGACGGTTTTAATAAACCCTTTTCAAGATTTGTTCCTAACCAGAAATTATTCTACTTTTCATTATAAATCAGGGTTGCTGTATGATCAGATCATCTTGTCAAAATCTCTTTTTGATAATGACGTTTTGAATTTTCAAAATGCAAAGGTGTTCAATGTTGAGAATATTAGCAGCCGAATCAGGAATTTTGAAGGCAGACCCTTTCGAACTTATGCCGGTACACGGTATTTAGGCGGGTACAGTGATCATTTTCCGGTGTTCGTAAAATTTAAAGAAAAAACATAAATAATAAAAAAAAGTAGAGAATGAAAAATTCAAGCAATGCTAGCTACCATTTAGATTCAATTGACAAAGAAATCATTTACATGTTGATGGATAATGCTAAAACCTCTTTAGCTCATATTTCAAAAAATGTAGGAATTTCCACAACAGCAGTTCACCAAAGGATTAAAAAGCTGGAACATGCCGGAGTTATCGAAAATTCGATTTCCTTCCTGAATCCAAAAAAAATCGGGTATAAAGTAATCTCTTATATCGGGGTATTTCTGGATCAGCCAAGTCATTATCCAGAAGTTGTAAAATCTTTGCACGATGTGAATGAGGTAGTAGAAGCCCATTATACAACAGGAAATTATACCATCTTTTTAAAAGTACTTTGTAAAGATAATGACCATTTAATGCAGATTCTTAATAAACTTCAGAAGCTAAAAGGGGTGACAAGAACGGAAACTTTCATATCTTTGGAACAAGGTATTTATAGACAACTGAAAGTATAACGATATGAACATTGCCCAATATTTGGATTCAACCTATTTGAAGACTCCTGCACAATCAGGACTGTCGGATGAAGAAACATTACAGATCAATAAAGATCTCGCTCAGGAAGCAATAGATAACCATATTTTTGCCGTGATGATTCGTCCCGATTACGTATCTGATATTAAGAAGTATATTCATGAAAAGAATTCGAATGTTGTGGTGGGAACTGTAATAGGTTTTCATGAAGGAACCCATTCTATTGATGAAAAGCTTGCAGAAGCCTTAAAAGCTATTGAAGACGGGGCAGATGAATTAGATTTTGTAATTAATTATCAAGCCTATTTAAAAGGAGATCTGGAATTGGTAAAGAATGAATTCGTTACCTGCACTCAACTGTGCCTGAAGCATCATAAAATAGTGAAATGGATCATTGAGATTGCAGCTTTAACTGATCTGGAAATTGCTGATCTTACTAAAAATATTTCCAATTGGGCAGAAGAAAACTTTATTGATGATGTTGCCAATATATTTGTAAAATCCTCAACCGGTTTTTATAAAACTGCGGATGGAAAGCCCAATGGAGCTACATTTGAAGGGATAAAGATTATGCTTGATCATGCAGGAAAGCTTCCTGTAAAGGCCGCTGGCGGTGTGAGAACTCCGGAAGATGCTGAAAAAATGATCAACCTGGGAGTAAAGAGAATTGGAACTTCCTCTGCATTAGCATTAATTAAAAATCAATCCGCTTCAGAAGGATATTAAAAAACTAACTATACACACATACAAAAAAACCATCAGTATTCTGATGGTTTTTTATTTATAACTGGGCCTGATATTCTTCGTAGAATCTTTGGGTTTCTTTAATCAATACATCCATTTCTTCCATTGTAAAGACTTCAAGGAATTTTTTTCTGAAATCTTTGAAATGCGGAACTCCACGGAAATAATTACTGTAATGTTGTCTCATTTCAATAAGACCTAATTTTTCACCCTTCCATTCTGTACTCCATTCTGCATGTTGGCGTACAGCCAGCAAGCGGTCTGAAACAGTAGGTGCATCAAGGCGTTCGCCAGTAGCAAAGAAATGTTTGATTTCATTGAAAATCCATGGATAACCAATCGCGGCGCGGCCTATCATAATTCCGTCACAGGCATATTTCTGTTTGTATTCCAATGCTTTTTCAGGTGAATCAATATCCCCGTTTCCAAAAATTGGAATTTCAATATTAGGATTTTGTTTGATTCTTGAAATATGCTCCCAATCTGCCTCTCCTTTATACATTTGTCCGCGGGTTCTGGCATGAATGGTGAGCGCTTTAATTCCTGTTTCCTGAAGACGTTCTGCAACTTCATCAATATTAATAGAGTTGCTGTCCCAGCCTAAACGGGTTTTAACGGTAACCGGAAGATGGGTAGAGCTTACAACGGCCTTGGTAAGACGTACCATAAGATCAATATCCTTCAAAACTCCTGCTCCTGCGCCTTTACATACTACTTTTTTTACCGGGCATCCAAAATTAATGTCCACCAAATCAGGGTTTACCGTCTCTACAATTCTTGCAGACATGGCCATCGCTTCCTCGTCGCCACCGAAAATCTGAATTCCTACAGGTCTTTCGTAATCAAAAATGTCAAGCTTTTTACGGCTTTTCATTGCGTCACGAATTAAGCCTTCAGAAGAAATAAATTCTGAATACATCAAATCTGCACCATGCATTTTGCATAAGCGTCTGAACGGCGGATCGCTAACGTCTTCCATCGGAGCTAACAAAAGCGGAAATTCCGGCAGTTGTATGTTGCCTATTTTTACCATGGTGCAAATTTACGAAATTCTAAAATGACTTGTGCAAACTCTTTCAGGAATAACTTGTATAGCTAATTTGAAATAATTAATTATTTGATTGTAAACTATTTAGAAGCTTGCTTTCACCTGCATACTGCCAATGTGGATGGTTCTGTCACCGGAATTTCTGCCCTCATAATTTAAATTCAATTGAAGGAAAGAGTTAATAGCCTGCTGGATAAATACACTCCAAACCTGGTTTTTTCCTGGTTTTAATCCGTCCAGCATCTGGTTTCCTACAATACTGAAGTTATTTCCGTTAAAATTGTTATTGATAAAAGAGAAATTCCCTCTGATCGATGTTTTTCTTCGTTCCCACTGAATGGTTCCAGTAATATCAAATGCTTTCAAAAGCTCTTCCCCGTCTATTCTTTGCTTTTGTCTGAAAGCAGAGGAAAGCTCAGCCTGAATAGCATCTGTGAATTTATAAGTGGCTTTGGGTTTCGTTTCAAAATTATTCAGACGGTAATCTCTTGTCGCAAAGAGCTGTGAAGAATTTTTGAGGTCATGCACTGAATTTTCCCAGTCGACCCTGAATTCCTTATTAAACCAATATCCGATATTCAGGAAGTGGGAAGTCTGTTCACGTTCTTCATTACTGAAATTGGCATTAATAAGGTTATCGTTGGAAATAAAACGGTAATTCCCATTCCAGCCTGATTTTTCTGTCGGATTGAACTGGATGGAGGCTAAAATATTCTGATTTTTAAGGATCTGGTCTGCATTTTTTTCAAATGGATTCAGTACCAGAACTTTATCTTTTTTATAAAATGAGTTTTGTGAATTCAATGAAATATTAAAATTCCAACGCTTTAAAAATGAATTTTCTGAGTTCAGGACAATTGCCGGATTTACAAATAAAGCAAGCTGTATTTTATTTTTATTGGATGGAATGTAGCGTACAGAATTGGTGTATACCCTGATGTATTGTGCTAAATCAGAATACTCTGCAATCTCGAATTCATCGAGCTGTTGGATACCGTCACCATTATAATCCGTCCATTTATAAATACCTTGTCCGTCCGTTACTTTAAGGTATTGGAATTCACGTTGTGCTTCCTGCCCGTTTCCGAGTTCATAAAATGCCTGAAGGCGCATCCCATTTCTAAAAAGCTGCTGATTATAAAGGATATTTCCAACCACGAAATCATTATTTCTGGTCACATCAGAGGCATTGTCAGCCTGATAAAAGAATTTTCTGTAATGAACTAAAGCGTTTAAAGTTGTTTTTTCAGTTTTTATCAATTGACTTTCGGCCATAATCCCCAGAATATTATTCATATTTTGGAGTTTATTATCGCGTACAGAGTCATTATCTCTCATATAGACTTTAGCCAATAATTTGGTTCTTGTGCTGTCGCCGATTTTCTTCTGTACAAAAAGCTCCTTCCAGCTGAAACTGCTTACATCCATCAATTGGTTATCATTGTACTTCTTCTCATTATGCTCCATGCTTCCACCGAGTGCCCAGCTTCCTTTTTTGCCGGTGTATTCTGTAGAAACCCCACCACGGATAAATTTCGTGTCTTGAAGGATGGCATTGGTATTAAGATAAGACAGGTTTCCTTTTGTCAGGAATTTATTTTTTATCCAGCTGAAATCAAGATCATTTTTAAGCCCTTTATATGAATTTTGCTCATCCAAATAATTGACACGGTAATTCAGGGTAGAGGTATTATTCCATTTATTAAGGAAGCTGAATGTAAATCTGTTTTGGGTTCTTTGACTGAATTCCTGAGCTAAGTTAAAATCCCTGGAGAATTCAACATCATTGATTCGGTCTAAAATATGAAACTGTTTGTCTATATATTGATATTCAAAGCTTGGAGTACCTTTCCATTTATTTTTAGTAAGTGTTTTATTCCCAAAAATACGGAATGCATAACCCATATTCTGATCAGAATCTTTTGATGAAAATAAGTTAAGATCATAATTACTAAGGGAGAAATCGGCACCTATTTTTCCATCTTTTAAAAGATATTCTGAATTAACGGAATATACCTGGGATTTTTGAGGGGAAGGAAGCTTCCTTACCGCTCTGTAATCTCCCATATTAGGGCCTACATATTCAAAGACACGTCCGTTATTAGTAGTTTGTGTAATTTTATAGTCTCCAAGGTTAACGCCAAAATAAGTAAAGGAAACCTGATACAGGGTTTGTGCTGCATCAGTTGAAAATTCATAGAAGTTTCCATTAGGATTCAGACGGTATAAGATTTTATTTACATCATAATCTGTAACCACACCGGATGGTGCATACATTAAGTTGAGATCATTGCCTGCATTGGCTAATATCTGTTCATCCTCTTTTGACAAATTCAGGGAAAGTGGTGCATTTTTATTGTCATTCTCCATAAACCAGCTTAATCCGACTTTCAGTTTTTCTCTTTGGTGTTCAAGCTTTCCTGTGAATAAGTATCTTGAATAATTTCTATTTGCGTAATTATAAGAAATAGTGATGAAATTCTGTTGGAAAATAGGCCGGAAACTGGTGAAAGTTACCTCACCCGTGTTATAATTAATGACATAATCCTGATTTTCACCACGTTTCATTAGAATACCATCAATAAAAACCTGTTCAGATCCTGAGATTAACGTAATGAATTGTTCCCCGTTTTTTCCAGTTAAACGATAAGGCCCCTGATTACCCTCAACCCCCTGAAAACGAACTCTGTGGAACTCACTTCGTGCAACGCCCATAGAAACATCTACAAAGGTCTTATTTTCTTTTCCAAACTCTGTCTGAAACTCAAGTCCCATGCTTCGTCTCTGGTATTTTGCAAAATAATTTTTAGACTCCACCAGATCAAGATGTCCTGCTCTAAGAATAGATTTATCCTTAATATTAAGCTGCATATAAATCTTATCAAATTCTTCCAGCGTCTGCGTATACCCATCAGCCTGAATAGGGAGGTTATGGTCTGAAATACTTGCTAAAATGGTAACATCTTTGGAAAGCCTTCCGGAGATTTGAAGATCCATTGAACTTTGTACAGACTGTCCCTGATTATTACCGAATGTAATCCCACGTATAATAGATCCTTTAGAATTAAGTTCCCCTAAAAATCTTTTTTTATCATTTTTGGCAAGTACAGCTTCATCGATAATTATTTTGTTGTTGGTTTTGACGAAGTCCAGTGTATCCTTTGCAAAAATATCCTGTTCAAGCATCGCAGCCAAAATACTGTCTTTCTTGACGGTATCCTTGGGAAGGTTGGGGTTTTTCCATGAAAATATCTGTGCACTACCCGAAAATATGCCCATGAAAAAGAAAGTAAGAATAAGAATAAAATTCCGCAAGTTTTTTTAAAATAATTCGTAAAAATAGCTAAAAAATGTTAACGGGAAGGGTTTTAGCATTATTAACAGAAAATTAATCTAATTATTATATGATACAGGAAAATACCTTTATTTTTGCGGTAGAAATTATTAATTATTAAAATTATAAGATTATGAGAAAAATTTATTCTTTAGCTTTAGTTGGGTTGGCTAGTTTTGCTTTTGCACAAATTAGTTTACCGACACTTAATACAGCATATACTCAAAATTTTGATGGGCTGGCAATCACTGGGACTGCTTCTACGACATTAACAGGTAGTCTTGCGGGCTGGAGTATTTTAGAAACAGGAAGTAATGCGAATACGACATATACTGCAAGTACTGGTTCTGTAAATTCTGGAGATACATATAGCTTTGGTACTACCAACAGTACTGATAGAGCTTTGGGCTCGATTGCAAGTAGTAATTTACTTTCCAGATGGGGAGCTCAGTTTAAAAATGATACCAACACAACTATTACTCAATTGCTGATATCATATACTGGTGAACAGTGGAGAATGGGAGATGCAACCAGAGGTATCAACGATCAGATTACTTTTGAAATCAGTACCAACGCGACTTCTTTAACTACAGGAACATGGACACCTGTTACTGCTTTAACGTATAACAGTAATGAAATCACAGGAACTGCAGGAATTAGAGACGGAAATGCTGCCGGATACAGAACAACACTAACCTCTACTGTTACAGGATTAAGTGTTGCTGCAGGACAAAACTTCTGGATCAGATTTGTAGATGTAAATGTTGCCGGAACAGATGATGGTTTGGCAATTGATGATTTTTCTTTAACGCCTCAACCATCTACATCATTGGCAACGACTGAAAATGCTGCTGCTAAAAAAGTTTTTGTTAAAACTACTTCAGTGGATAATGAAATTCATTTCGGAGTAAAATCAGATGTAAAAATCTATTCTGCAGCTGGTCAGTTATTGAAAACTGCATCGGTTTCTGAAAACGGAGTATTAAATATCGCTGATCTCCAGAAGGGGATTTATATTGTCACTGGAAATGTAGCTGGGAAAGCCATTTCAGAGAAAATTGTAAAAAAATAAACTTTAACAATTTGTTAATTTTATACCGTCATTTTAATAAAGTGACGGTTTTTTTGTAATTTTATACTATAAATTTAAAACTTTACTTTATGAAAAAAATTTTTACTGTTTTAGGGATAGCATCTGCTATTAGTTTTATGAATGCACAAACAACAGTACTAACTGATAACTTTAGTTATACTGGGGCTCTTACAGCCAATGGATGGACTTCACATAGTGGAACTCCTGGGCAATTAACTTCAAGTGGAACCGCTGTGAATTTGGTAGCGGGTAATTCAGAAGATGCGAATAAAGCATTTACAACCCCATTTACGCTTTCTGCGGGAGTCATCAATAAAGCTGATTATTCTGCTACAATAAATATTCCGAGTGCTGTAGGTTTAACGACATCAGGTGAATATTTTTTAATGTTTACTGTTGCATCCGGGGCTACTCCTGGAAATTTTAATGCCAGACTATATGCGAAAGGTTCTGCTACAGGCTATACTTTAGGAGTAGTGAATAATGGTGCAGGTTCTCCAGCGCCAGCTCCTACATATGGTACAGAGATTCCATATGGTACGCCTGCAAATATTACAGTAACGTATATTGTTGATAATTCAGTGACTCCAGCAACTAATACAGCAACATTGCAAATAAATTCTCAACCTCTTCTTACGAATGCTTTAGGAGCAGGGACGGCTTCAAGTACGATTGGTGGAGTAGCAATCAGACAATCAGGAAATGCTACATCCGGAACGGGAAATATTTCTATAAGTAATTTGGTAGCAAGAGTTTTTAATGCTACGTTAGCTGTTTCTGATATAAAGAATGTAAAAGGAAGTTTCGTTAAAAATACTTTTGTTAAAAACAATGAAATTACTTTTGGAGCCAATGCTAAAGATGTAAAAGTTTACAATATGTTTGGCCAGATGGTAAAAACAGCTTCTGTTAAAGAAAACGGAACTTTAAATGTTTCTGAATTAACAAAAGGAAACTATATTGTAACAGGTATCGTAAACAATGAACCGGTTTCTCAGAAGATCTTAAAAGACTAATCTAAATTCTTTTAAAGTATATATTATCCAGCCATTTCATTGAAATGGCTGGATTTTTTAATAAAAGTAAACTATACTTTACTTTTATTGCATATAATATCTAAAAATATTTATTTTTTTTGATGTATTACTATAAATTACTCTTGTTTTTTATATTGTTTTTAAAGCTGTGGTATTGTTTTTGATGTTTTTTATAAATAACACAAAGATTTTATAGTTATGAGAAAAACATTTACTATCATTGGATTAACGTTTGTCAGCTCACTTGTTAATGCACAAATTGTCATTAGTGAACTCTATAGAACGGGTGGGAATTCAGAATCAATAGTAAAGAATAATTATATACTGCTAAAAAATATAGGCGCATTTTCAGCTTCATTATCAGGAGCAACCATACAATATGCACCTGAAGGAAGTAATTTTACTCAATATCATACTTTGCCAACGCTTACTTTAGGGCCTGGAAAGTCATTTTTGATTAAGGAAGCAGTAAGTAATGAAGATGATGTTGATTTTCCAGCTGCAGATTTTGCTCCAACCGATATAATTAATTTTAATGACACTCTTAATCCTTCTAAAGGAATAGCATTAGCCGCTTCAGGGAAAATTGCTCTGGTAGGTAATACAACCATGGTTACCGGACCAACTGGAGATCATATTCTGGATTTTGTGGGATATGGACCAATGGCCAATCAATTTGAAGGAAGTGGTCCGGCACCAGCACTGAATGGTACTGCAGCGATAAAACGAATAGGCGAGGATAGCAATGATAATAAGAAAGACTTCATAGTGTCAACAGTACAGCCTGTTAATTCTTTAGGAAATACACAAGCTGTAGTAGACCCTCAAAATGTAGGATCTGGTTTTGTAGAAAATGCATTTATAAAAAATAATGTTATTAATTTCGTGACGGAAGTTAAAGACGTGAAAGTTTTTGATAAATATGGACAGGTGGTAAAAAAATCTGCTAAAAATGCTGTTTCTACTTTGGATGTTACGGGGGTACGAAAGGGCGATTATATTGTTACCGGAACCATTAATAATGAACCGGTTTCTCAAAGAATTGTAAAAGATTAGTTTTCAAAATAATTTTGCAAAGGGAATAATTGTATCTACAGTTGTTCCCTTTTTTAATACCATCCGCGTCTGGCAGCATTGATAACAGCACCCAGATTAATGATCAGCGTATATCTGATTCTTTTGGCATAATCCTTAAATGAAGGCTCAAAGCCTAATGATGACTGCACCGGAAAATAAATTTCAAGGAAATCAGGAATTAATTTTACTTTGATCCCACTATCCCATATGAATTCAGTAGGACGGTTTTTATTTTTATAAATTCCTGCATCGGCATACACATGGAAAATCTTCCAAACGCTTGAATCTACATTAAAAGAGGTAATCCACTGATTAACACTTCCGGGAATAAATGATTTAAAACCACCGTCTGCCAGGATAAACTGCTGCGAAAGAATACCACTGTTGGCACTTTCTCCTAAAAGATTATAAGAAAAAGAATAATTTGATACTCTGGAAATTCCGTAATTAAACATGTTGTTTCGGGTCTCATTTCTTGCAAAATATCCTGCAAACACACGCAGACTGAGTTTCTGCTTAGGAGCAAATTCCCATCTGTAAAAACCTTCAGCTGTAATTTTATTAAAATCTTCCATTCCCTGAGTACTTATGCTTAAGCTCTTCTCATGGATCATCTGGCTGTCACTATATCCATATCCTGCACTCCAGAGGTTGTATTTTCCATAATCTTTGTTGGCAACCATAAGGGGGCTCAGGTCTCTTTCAAAATAATTATAAGATAGCCCAATTCCTCTGCTTACCGTACTTCTTGGATTTTTTCTGAAATTGATATTGGAAAATAAAGATCCTTTTCGATAAGCAAGTCCATAATCATAGTGGAAATAAGAACCAGAAACTCCAAAAGTCAGGCTCCGGATTATACTTTCAGCCGGTAAAAAAGAGTAGGACACTGCTCCTGAACCTGTGAGTTTCCCTGTTCCTGAGCTATAAGTTGGGGTAATAGAATAGAGAAACTTCTGATCAAATAAAGATTGATTTTTAAAATTCATTCCAAAAAGAAATTTATCATACGTATTGTTAAAACGTACTCTTGGACTTAAATAAATCTCGTTGTATTCAGGATTTGGAATATCTTTTATAAATTTAAATTTGATTTTTTTCGTGTGTGAAAAGAAACCTTTTGCATACAGGAAATTATCACGATAATTGGCTTCAGGAAATATATAATCGTTATTTAATGTAATTTTATACACGTCTTCAGAAGTAGGAAGAGATACATTCTTAATCTTTTCGTTTTCTTCTGTTTCTACCCAGTAAGTTTTTCTTTTGCCCTCTCTTGTTTGGGTTTCCAGTTTTACGGGAATAGCGGTATCCGTATTTCTTGCGATATTGATATGCAGGGACTCACCCTCTTTTTTGAAATTTTTTAAACTGAAGTTAACCCTGTTTTTCTGTTCCAGGAAAGGTGTTAAATAAGCTGTTGATTTATCCTTCTCTGCAATTTTTCGCAAAAAATCTCTTGGATTGATTTGCTTGTCAGTGTTTTGGGCAATGTAATCTTTTACTATTGAATTAAAATTTTCGTATCCTATTTTTTCCGCTGAATAATTGAACAGGCTTCCTGTTTCAAAACTGCTGATTGCCATATCATTGAAATTACTCAGTGCAGTAAAATCTTCATCAATTTTCTGATCCAGATTCTGGGACATAATATATTGATAGGCTAAACCATATCGGTCGAGCAACTTTACTTTTGAAGCATGGAATAATTTTAAAGGTTTAACCCCAAAAATACTGTTCTCTGGAAGACTTCCCAGCAGTTTGATGTCCGCATAAAATTTTTGCAGATACTGAATCTCAAGATAAGATTTTAAGCCATTCTTAAACCAGTGATCATTTTGTTTATCCGCGATAATGCTTTCATCAAGAATTTTCTTAGCAATGATTCCAAAATAATCCATATCGGTTTTTTCAGCATCATTAAATAATTGAAACTTAAATTTCCAGAAGTTGATATCATTGTTTCCGAAAAAATCTTCTTTTGCTCTGAATTTATCGGAAATGAAAAGACTCTCAGGAACAAAGCCGATTTTTTCTTTAATAAACTGAAGATGCAGTGGAAGATAAAATTCCAGATTTTCCTTTTCTTCCGGTTTTAAATTATATCCGAATTTAATTTCAGTATTAATTCCTCCCGTATTGATTTTGATAGATGGAAATTCGTTTTGAGAGATTAAGAATTCCGGATCAGAGTCCAGATATCCTTTGAACGAATTCATTTGAATCTGAGGCAGGTTGCTTTCAATAAAATGATTAACCGGCAGATCAAAATTGATCGACCAATAGGTGTTGAAGTTAACAGATTCCTCAATATCATTATAGCTTCTCTGGGAAATATTGTCCGGATCAAAATGATCCGGAACAATAAAGAAGTATTTTAAGGCAACTTTTCTATCGGATGTTCCGTAACCGGTAAATTTCTGGTCAGGAAGCTGCATCCGGTAATGCAATTGCAGTTTGATGCTTTCGCCTGGTTGTAAAGCTTTAGACAAAGGAAGAAAAAGATTCTGGTCCGTAATATTTTCTACCACAACGGGCTGGCTTTCGGAATTTTTAATATCCAATTCCAAAAGTTTGCCTAGCTGCTCCTGTTTTGCAAAATGCAGGTCGCTGCTGCGGTCTTCCAGTTTCCGGTAGACTAATGATGTTCCTCTCTTATTATAAGCTGAAACCCAGTTTAAAAGTTTTATGCTGTTTATCTCTTTTTCAGAGTGGTTGTAATAAACAAGCTCCTGATTGATTTCCAGTATTTTTTTGTCTGAAGATAATTTAGCTTCAATATATATACTGTCTTTCTGCGCGGAAACCTGTACAACTCCCCAAAACAAAATAAGGCAAATGCTGATCTTTTTCAATATTCCTGATAAAGCTCAAATATAACTTATTTTGAATATATTTTTTAAGATTTTACTATCGGAATTCCTTTTTTTTATAAAGAATTGATATAAGCATTCCAACCTTCATTTTTATAAGCTACAGCGGCAGCTTCCGGATTTTCAGATTTGTAAATTCCTCTTCCTACAATGATAAAATCTGTATGAAGGGTTTTGAAAACATGTTCCGGAGTATTGTATTGCTGTCCTTTTCCATCTCCTGAATCTGCAAGGTTAACTCCCGGAGTAAATAATAAGATATCATCCGGAATTGGATTCTGAGAAACTCCCCCTATGACATTAGGATGTGATAAAGCCACTTTAAGCGCTTCTTCACGGTAATTATTCGTGGTTAGAGTTCCTTTGGAAGACATACCGATAATCGCTACAACTCCTACATTTTTGAAGCAGTCTAACGATTCAAAACCTCCGATCACCTGTGAGGTTACAAAATCTGCCCAGTCTGTAATTTTAAAAACGCCGCTTGTGAACTGAAGTTCCTGAGTATTTCCAATGTCCGCAAATTTTCGGTCTTCCATTAATAAAAACTGGTGTTTAGATGCCAATTCTTTCAATGGAGTGATGGTTTTTTCGTATTCGAAATCGGAAATAATATCGATATGTGTTTTTAATGCAATAATATGCGGTCCTACTTTATCAGCAAGGTCCAATAATTCCTGTGTAGTGGTAACATCTGCAGAAGCAATCAGGTTTGATTTTTTTGCTAAAGCTGTTTCTAATAATTTTTTTGAAACTGAATGTTGAGCCTGTACCAATTTCTGTTCATAAGAACATCTTGTTTTTTCTTCAAACTGAATATGGTTTCCCAAAAGAAAATCCTGGATTCTTTTCACTTCTTCTTCAGAAAGATCTCCGGTTTCCTGAAGAATCGTACAAACTTCTGAAATATTGAAAAGCGTATGAACTCTGTAGCCCTTACTTTCAAGCAGTTGTTTTCCGCCCTGTTCTCTGTCTAGTACAACAACGATATCAGAAACATTTAGGTCTTCCTGTTCGATTTCCGGAATGGTTTCTAACAGAGATTTTCCGGAAGTGATTACATCTTCTACCAACAGACAGTTTTGGCCTTTCTGGTAAATTCCTTCAATCATTTTTTTGGTACCGTAGTCTTTTGCTTCTTTTCTTTTAATAATTAATGGAATGTAGCTTTCCAGTGACATGGCAGTAGCCATTGGAAGTGCCGCATAGGGAACCCCACAGATTAAATCAAAATTATCTAAAGGAAGCATTTCCAATAAATAATTAGCGAGGTTTTTTAAGATCTTAGGATCTGAAGCCAGCGGTCTTAAATCTACATAAAACGGACTTTCAATACCGCTTTTCAAGGTAAACCTTCCGAATTTAATGATGCCCAGCTTGTAGCATTCTAAAAAGAATTCTTTTTTACTTTCCATTATTTTTTATTAGATATTGCAAATTTAATGATTTGAAATAAGGCTTAAAAATTTATCATCATTTTCTCACAAAAAAGCCATTTCAGTATACACTGGAATGGCTTGAAATAGTAGGGTCTACTATTATTTTATAATTTCGGCGTCTATTACCTTAGTGATGCCGCTGTATTTTTGTTCAGCTTCCCAAAGGAGAAATTTATCAACCTCTTTAACCAGTTTAGGAATTGTTAAAGATAAGACTGCTAAATCATCCAAAACTCCTAATACCGGCACTGCAACTTCCGGAAGTAGATCTATAGGTGAAATCACATACAGAACTCCTAAAAGCGGAAGAATAATGTCAATAGATTTTGTTGGGTACATCCCTTTCTTCCACATTCTTACCATTCTGAAGATGTCCGGGATCTTTTTTATGAAGCCTTTATGGCTGATTGCTTCTTTTGCTAGATTTAATTTTGAATATTTCATTTTGTGTTTGGTTTTAAAATAAAGTTCCAATGCTGTAAATTTCGCAAATTTTATACCAATTCATGATAAAATTTAGTTAAACTTATTTAACAATGTTATCAATAAACTGATGTACAGATTCTGTATTCCAGTCTCTATAGGCATCTTCCTTGATTAAGATCCTACCTGTTTTGTCTAATAAAAATGTAGTTGGAAAGACTTTTGGCAGCAAATTTTCAGAAATTGGGCTTTGGGCGATATATACGGGAACGGTATAATTATTCTCTTTTAAAAATTTTCTTACCGCTTCTTCCTGATCATTCATAGCAATCAGTACGAAATCTACATTTCCTTTGCGGGTATCATACAGCTTCTGGATGGTTGGCCATTCTTTTCTGCATGGCGGACACCACGTTCCCCAGAAATTTAAAAAGACCGGTTTATTCCTAAAGTTTTTAAGATTGGTACTAGGTGCATTGATTCCTTTTAAGTCGATATCATAATCTTCTTCACTTATATGTACAGCCTTTTCAATAGCTGCCACCGGAAAAAACTGATCTCTTAAAAAATCTTTTACACCCGGAACAAAAGCAATAACCCCAATAATGATGATCAGTACAAAGTAGATGATATTTTTTTTCATGCGTTATTTTTTAATGTTGTTAATTGCTGCGTTACATTTATCATATTATAACAATTCTAAAATTTCCTGAACAGCATCCTTTCCTCTGTTTTTAGCATAATATAACTGCAGATCGTTGTAGAAATTATCTTTTGGATATGCTTCTGGATCGGCTTTATGCTTTAAGAGTAATTCATGTCCCTGTTTTGGACGGGGCCCCCAGGAATTTTTTACATTAAAATCTTTATCTAGAATAATCACTTTCGGAATTGATTCTGTACCGTTGGTTAAAAACTGACTGATCAGGCTTTTGTCGCTGTCTCTCAGGAAAATTCTTACCTCGTTATGGCCTTTAAAAAACGTGAATAGTGCAGGTACTGTTGCACTTGCATCTCCACACCATGCTTCAGAAATGATTAAAATTTTGCCGTCAAAGTTTTTAGCAGCAAGCTCTTTCAGCTGCTCTTCATCAGGAATGTACTTTTTCAGTGTTCTGTCCATTCTCTGAAGTCCCAATTCATAGTATTGTTTATACTCTGCTTCTTGCTGATTAGATGGATTTTCTAATCTTTCTTTTGCGATGTCTATGTATTTTTCAAAAGAAATCCCCTGATCCCAGTAATTTTTCATACTATAAATATTAGGTTAAAAATTATTTATATTTCTTGTTTTGTTGATCAGAAAAAGATCAGCCAGTACAAATGCAGCTAGGCTTTCCACTACAGGAACAGCTCTCGGAACTACACATGGATCATGACGGCCTTTTCCTTCTACAATAACAGGATTTCCATATTTATCCACACTTTCCTGAGGTCTTAAAATTGTAGCCACAGGTTTGAAAGCGGTACGGAAATAAATATCCATTCCATTGGAAATACCTCCCTGAATTCCTCCCGAAAGGTTAGATTGTGTCGTGAAATCTGTATTAAAAGCATCATTGTGCTCTTTTCCTGTCATTTTTGCTCCGCAAAAGCCACTTCCGTATTCGAAGCCTTTACATGCATTGATGTTCAGCATTGCTTTTGCCAGTTCAGCCTGCAGTTTGGAGAATATCGGTTCGCCAATACCTACTGGAACATTCTTAATAACACAGGTGATGGTTCCTCCGATCGTATTACCTTCTTTTTTGATTTCCTTGATTTTAGCAATCATTTTTTCGGCGGTTTCAGCATCCGGACAACGAACTTCATTGCTTTCGGTTTTCGAAAAATCTAGAGCCTGATATGGTTTTTCACAAAAGATTTCGCCCACAGAAGATACATAGGCATTGATCTCAATGTCTGATAACAATTGTTTTGCGAGAGCTCCTGCTACCACCCAGTTGATGGTTTCTCTGGCTGAAGATTTTCCACCTCCGCGATAATCTCTTAATCCGAATTTTTGATCATATGTAAAGTCTGCATGACTTGGACGATAAGAATCGGCAATATGATCATAGTCTTTTGATTTCTGATTTTCGTTTTCGATGATAAAGCCAATAGGAGTACCGGTAGTTTTTCCTTCAAAAATTCCTGAAAGAAATTTTACGGTATCACTTTCTTTTCTTTGTGTGACAATAGCCGACTGTCCGGGTTTTCTGCGATCCAATTCATATTGAATTTTATCAAAATCTACCGTTAAACCTGCCGGGAAATTATTAATGATTCCACCATAAGCCACACCGTGACTTTCTCCAAATGTTGTAAGACTGAGAAGATTACCTAAAGTATTGAACATAGTACAAAATTACTTTTTTTTCTTCAGATAAGAAAGTTTCGGAATTTGTTCTATTGATGAGTGTTTTTGATACTATAAATAATGTTTTGGGCATCTTTTATCTGTTTGGCATTCAGCTTTTTCCAGATAAATCCTTTTTTGATATTTTTTTCATCTATGTATTGAGGAAAAATGCCTGCGTGAATGTCATCCACAATATAACTCCGGGAAATTGCAGGGATAGGAGTTTCAAAATTATAAGGATAATTCTTTGACACATTGAATTTTAAGTTGCCTGTTGTAAATGAATCAAAACTGTGATAGTGATAGACTGAGGGGTATACCAACTGTTTTTTTTCAAACGTTCCCATAAAACTTCCCAATTTGAAACTTGGAAGGTATTGTTGAAGAAGAGACGGAAAGGTTAGCAGTATAATAAGAACAATATTTAGTCCTGAAAAAGCAGTAATAGAAATTGTTTTATTAAACTGTTTAAAAAACAGAATAAAAAAGAGCACAAAAAATACATCGATAAAAAACCTGTATTGTGCGGAGAATAAAAGGACAATAATGCTTTTAATGAGAATAGATACTAAAATGAGGGTAGCTATTTTGTTTTTTTTGAGGAAAGCAAAAATGGTAAATGCTAATAAACTGAGGATAAAAAGTATATTGATCTTCGATTTTATTCCATTTAAAAATAACCAGTTTTTAACGTATTCCCACCAGGAAAAATTTTGAATTTCCTGATAGCTGTACTGCATGTCGTACGTTTTTAAGATAGCGTATTGTGAGGATTTTTGTAAAATTTCAGGATTGGGTTTCCAGCTTACTCCCAGATCTATTACTGAAACCGGAAAAACAGGGTACCCGAATGTCCAGATATTTTTTACAAAAAATAAAAGCAGCACTGACGCTCCAAAAAATAAACTTTTACCATTTGATTTTACAACAAAAGTGGAGTAGAGGAAACTTAGTATCGGAAGCCAAATCATGGTAGGTTTAATGGCAAATACAAAAATTGAGAATCCAAACAACAGGTCTGTTTTTCTGTTTCCGGACAGGATTTCATTTAAAATAATAAGTGAAAAAATGATTACCGGAAGGTCCGGGCTTGGTGACTGTGAAAATAAGAGGAGTACAGGAATAAAACACAGCTGGATCCAGCTTTTCTTTTCTATAATATATATGGTATAGATGATCAATATAATAGCATTCATTCTCAAAAACGGATCTGAGAAATTCGAAAATCCTGCCTGGAAAATATGCCATACCGACATCTGTCCCAATGTAAGATCCAGGTTTGAAATTCCTTTTACCAGTCCGTATTCCGTAAGCCACTGTATAGTGGGTACATAATACCCAAAATGGTCTAATATAAAAGGATAATAAGAGCTGCAAAATGCAATGATAAGGATAATACCTAAAGCTAAAGCACTTTCTTTTTTTGAAAAATGATAGAGTTTGAGGAATAGTTTTTCTTTAAAAAAATAAAAAAAGCCTGTAAGAAGGGTGAGGATTTCTATGTAAATATTTAGGGGAAAGAAAAATGCAATGATGCACCAAGTTAAACTGATTCCTATTATTCCCAACAGTATATTTCCTGAAATTCCGGTACATAAAGTACCTAGAAAGTGTTCCACAGCTTTTCCTAAACCCATCAAGGCCGGAATGATTAGAACGGAGGAAAGGAGTAATAAGATCATAAAAAAAGATTGCTTAAAAATAAGCAATCTTTTTTTTCTTTCTGAAAATATTAATTATCGGGGCTGTACCCTTCCGTCTTTTCTGTCACCGGCTCTACCGATTGTATATCCGGTAGCACCCCCTACAACACCACCAATTACGGCACCAAGACCTCTGTTGTTCTTGCTGATAATGGCTCCTGCTGCAGCACCACCTACAGTACCTATAATGGTTCCTTTTGCTGCTTTACTCATTCCTTTTTTCTTCGTAGTACCTTGAGAAGTACCACTGCTGTTACTGCCATTATTGGCATATGTTCCATTACTTGAGTTTGAACTTGATGTTCTGTCTCTGTAAATGGTTTTGGTTTCTCTTATTACCTGTGGTCTGGAATTATTTTCTGCGACAGCTTTTGTTTTCTTATCTGCTACTATGCTGTCTGCTTTTTTTTGTGCTTCATACACAATTCTTTCTTTTTCAATAGCCAGCTTTTGTTTTTCTATGTCAAGCTGTCTGGCCTGAAATTCAATTTTCTGCTGTTCCAGAGACTTTTCTGCGGTCTGGTTATCCTTCTTGCAGGCTGTCATTACCATGACAGATATAAAACCTGCTAATACTATCTTTTTCATAATTCAAATTTTATAAGTAAGATTCAGTTGAGCAACCTAATCTTTGTTTCTATTTTCAATTATGAAGCCAAGTTTTAGTTAAAGAATGTTAAATTTTAATTAAAATATCAATTAACTTTTACAATTAATAATAAAATACGCTGATTAAATGGGATGAGGGCCTTATTTATAAAGGATTAATATGTGTAGAGAATATAATTTAATATTAATTAATAGTTTTCATTTGATTCATATGAATTAGGTATTTTTGAGCTACCAAATTTAAAATAATATGAAAAATCTAACACTGAAGGTTATAACCTTCACAGGATTGGCAGCTCTTGCCATGTCGTGCTCTTCTAATGATGATTTGCTTGTAGAATCTCAGCCTTCAGGACAATCCGCCGTATCAAAAGAGGCTTTAAAGGTGAAAACATATAAGATCCGTTATGGACTTCTTTCCCAAAACGGGACGAAGATTCTTTCCGGAAATTATGATGTAGGAAGTTTTATCGCCACAGATATCAATACAGGTGTGGTTTATGATACTTATTATAGTGGAGGTTTTCAGTCTCTTCCGCAATATTACGAGGGTATTCCGGCGGGCACGTATAGTTTTTCTGCTTCGCAGGGACAAGGAGGCTGGGTAGGATATGGATCTGTGTCGGCTGTAGTGTCAGATATGCAGGTAGATGCAGATGGTTATGTTACTGTATATATTCCGATAAGTTGGGAGGAATAAGTTTGTGGACATAAAATATTTACCTAAATTTACGCTCTTTCAAAAGTTTTTTTGATGAGTTTGACTTTATAAATAGTTTTTTATTCATATTGGCTCGATATTATTGAAATGTTGTACTAATTGACTATTCATTTATTTTTTAAGTCATTATTTTGTTCATTATTACTTGCTATTATATGAGGAATAAATTATCTAAAGATAATGATGTTCCCAAATTTTTTACAGGACTATCTATCTCGGAGAACTGTAATTAAATTGTATAGCAGGCTTTACGATATTCTGTTCGGATTTTCTGAATAGATTTTTTTTTCATCATTTGTGTTTTTAGACCTCCTGAAAAGGGGGTCTTTTGTATATAGATAATTAAGACAGGGGATATTGTGGGCATAAAAAAAACTCCTCATTTTGTGAGGAGTTAATTATTATAGATTTAATGTAAGTTTTAGCTTATTAATGAGGCGGTGTACTTTGTTGGTTTGATAATTCAGCAGCTGGTAGATTTCTTGTGCGTTGGTGTAATCGTCAGGAACAGTTTTATTATTTATCTTTCTGATTCCTCTCCTTTTCATAGTTTCATGAATAACTTTGGCGAAAGATTCTTTTGCAGTCTGTTTGGAACTATGTTGGGAAATTCCATTAGAATGTAATCTGTACAGATAAAGCGGCTCTTTGATAAAGGCTACATTTCCGTGTTCAAGAATCTTCAAATAGAGATCCTGATCTACTGCACTTTTAAGATTGGCATTAATACCAGACGTTTTAAGGTAAGTCTCTTTTTTAAATACAAAGAAATGAGCAAACTGTGTGGGACAGTTAAAAAAATACCGACTGTTATATATCTGTTTTGTACTGGCAAAAACCTTATCAGGAGTAAGGTTTTCATTACATAACATCATTTGGGAGTATAATGCCACAATGTCTGTGTTCTTTGCAAATTCTAATACACACGCCTCTAGTGCTGTACTGTAAAGAGCGTCATCGGGGTCCAGATAAGCGCATATGTCCCCTTCTGCATATTTCATGCATTCTCTTTTCGTAAAGCCACATCCTTTATTTTGCTGATTATGATATAACTTGAAACGGCTATCATTTTTTATGATATTTGTAATGACTTCAATAGAGTCGTCTGTAGAAGCATCATCAACAATAATTACTTCCCAATTGGTATAACTCTGATTGAGAAGTGAGTTATAGCAATCAGTAAAATATTTTCCATTATTATAATTGGCTATAAGGATAGAAATTTTTATCACAATTTCATGAATTAAAATTATTTCATAAAAGTAGGAATTAAAATAATTGCAAAATATGACTCTAATCATGACGTGTTTGATATTTTTGTTGTATATTTTTACATTATCTATGAAAATTAAATATTAATAATTGTTTATTAATATTGAGATGGTAATATTGAGAATCCGAATTATTGTAGTGTACAGATTGTAGATAATTTTTTCTACAGGAAAAACATGGTTTTTATCAACAGGTGTTGGTTGTACAAATAGTTTTAATTTATTTTTTAGGATCTGAAATAGATGAAATTAGTAGGGATGTATTGATAAATACTCAATATTGATATAATAAATCGCAGTTTATGAGTACGGTCATAAAATATAAAAAAAATACATTGTAGTTTTGTATAGAATTTAATGATAGATAATTATATTTCTGATATAAATAAAAATTTTTTTTTCATCATTTGTGTTTTTGAGGCCTCCATTATTGGGGGTCTTTTTTTTGCTAATTGATATCGTGTACAAGCTGGATGTGATAAAAGGGTTGAGTGAATGTTATTGTATTGATTGTTAGTGTGTTATTTTAGTGGACTATTAAAAGGTTAAATAGTTTATGGTAATTATCGAAAAAAAGTAGCTTTAAAAATGTCTTTGGCACGATATTTCAATGTAAGAAGCCAACTCATGTTTAATTTGAGTTTTCATGGTTATTAGTTTTTATCCTCGGATTTTTTCCGAGGATTTTTTTTTGTTCTTTATCCATAAAGATTTCTGTCTGTTTATAATGTCTGTAATTTTCTCAATAGCCATTTTTCGTACGAATTAAATCTTCAGATTATCTGCATTTTATAATAATTTTGATTATCAATTTGATATGTGTTGAAATGTGGATAACTTTTTTATCTCTCTGTTTTATAATTGTTTGCAATGTTGATAACTTGTATTTTTATAGTGGATTACTCTTAGGATGAGAAGATACTTGTGAATATTCAGGTGATCTTTTTATCGTTAATGGATGTGGTTTAAGTTTTGTCTTGATAGTAAAACTTTTGTTTTGTGGATGAATGTAGATTTATCGTGTTTGTTAAAATGTGGATAACTTTTTTATTGTATTTATTATCAATTATTTATAATGTTAATAACGTGTATTTTAGTAGTTGATAACTTTAATGTGATGAAATAAATATAGCCTGTATTGAATGTTTTTAGGGGTAAATATTGTGGAATTGCTGTTTTTAAGCTGAGTGTGGATAATTGCTTTTTGTTAAAATGTGGATAACTTTAATAGTACTCTCATTTACAGATTTTTATATTATTAATAAGTCGTCCTATCAAGGTTGGTAACTTTCTTTTAATAAAAGGAATTTACTTTAGGGCTGAAATTTTGAAAATTGATTTGCATTCTGAATTTTTAAATTAGTAATGTGGTAAGTATTAAAAAAATCATAAAATATAGTTTAGCAATAGTATTGGCACGTTTTTTCAATGTAAGATAGCAACTCATGTTTAATTTGAGTTTTCATGGTTATTAGTTTTTATCCTCGGAGAAGTCCGGGGATTTTTTTATTCTCATTAAGTTAGTTTTCTGCAGAGGTTGGTTGTAAGTCCGTTGTGCTGCCTAAAGGTCTTAGGCTATAGTTTTACAGCTCTTCATCGTTACGGTTGATCTAATATCAAATGTAATAGCAGCGGAAGACTTTTACCTATTATATTGGCGTGAATTATAGGCATAAAAAAACCTCTAATCATCGATTAGAGGTTTAAGAGGTACCTAGCGGATTCGAACCGCTGTAGATGGTGTTGCAGACCACTGCCTAGCCGCTCGGCCAAAGTACCATTTTTGAAGTGTGCAAATATAACAAAAAAATTCATTCAACAAAAATTTTTTATGCAATTTCTTTTGTGCCGATGGCGTTTATATCGCTTTTTGCCTGTCTATCAGCTTCATATTTTTTGATGTTAATAACTCTTGTATTACTCCAGTTGTCATGCCATCCGTTATATCCGAAAAAAGAAAATGGATCAAAAGGAACAAATCTTGAGATTGTTCTGATAAAGTAATCCTTTAATGTAGGTTGGGTACCATCGGTACTTAAAACTTTAGTTCCGGTAATATATTTTGCGATCGTTCTGCCTTTTGTAAAATATTCCATTAAAAATAAGTAAATGAAATAAATTGCTGATGTTAAGAGGATATCCTGAGCCCTATTCATTGAGCTCAGTTTATCTGTTATATTGACGAAAAATTCAATATTAAGCAACTGGTAAATCAATACAGAAAATACTCCGTATAGAAAAAACAGTAAATAGATCATAGCCCTATCTATAAGAAGATTTGCAAATCTAATTCCTAATGAAGCCTTATTATCTTCAACAATTTTTAAAATTTTTTTCATGGTGGTGTTTTTAGTTTTATAAGTTTAAAATCCGTTAACGATAAGCCTTAATGTAGCATTAGTATCAATTACAGCTGTAATTCCTGAGGGATTGAGAAGAATGCTGGTAGGTTTTACATTGAAAACCCTTCCGGTCATCTTTAAGCCTTTATAATATTCTTTATTGAATGATTCTTCAATACTTTTTTTGGAATTCTGCTCCAGTTCCATTGTAGGAATTCCGTATTCTTCTTCAATCATTTTCACAATTTTCCCTTTGAAGAGTAGGGTAGCAGTCTTTTGCAGGATATTTGCCGTCCTGAGATTGAACTTAGTATTAGACAACACAATTTTCCTTTTTACTTCATCATATACAGGTATTCCTGAGATAAAAGCTTTTCCATTCACGTAGCCTTCTGTTTCTGCTTCGATCATCACGCGGTTTTCCACACCGTATACTTTAATATCTTTAATTTTAACTTTGGAACCTCTCACATCATATTCTTTATTTAAAAACATGTTTCTTGCAATATTCGTTGCTTCCGAAAAGGGAACGTTAGCTGTCGTCTGCAATATAAAATGATCTGCAAGAACAGGGGTTGCTATAAAGTTGGGTGCTGTTTTCACTGGTTGGGAGGCCGGTGGCTTACTTCCTGTAAAAGTTTCGGAGTAAATATCAATTCCGATATTAGCATTAATCTGATTGGCGTAAAATGTAAGTGGGGTGATGTTTACCCCTACAGGACTTACTTTCAGCCAGGTGTTGTATTCTTCGGAAATATTGAAGGGTTGCGAAAAAACATTCCAGGCCATTACTGCATACTGCTGGAAGTTCAGCTGTGTTGCCATTTGCTGATCAATTGTTTTAGCAAATTTCTCCTGTTGTTCTTTAAGGCTTTTTTCTACGACGGAGGTAATGGGGATTTTAATCTTTCCATAATCCAGAACGGGTTTTGTAACCCACTTAAAACCATTGGGCTGGGTATTGGTAGCAATTGTCCAGTTGTTTTTTAAGCTTAAAGAAGTATTAAAAGACATGACGGTTTCAAAAGTTGTATTCTGATAGGAATATACACCTAATGTCCCGATTCCTTTTTCTGCCCATATTTTTAATGGAACTTCAATCAGGAGATTCTGATTGGTACCGCCTACCAAACGGATAGGTCTTGTTTTCCATACTTTAACCTTAAACTGGTCATTGTTGTTGTCTGTGTAAGAATCATCCTGGTAGATCAGTTCTTTTACAGAGGCATTAATCATATTACTGATTTCTGAAAGGGGTATGGTAACAGGCATCGTAATGCTTGACTTGATCTTTGGAAAATTGTAAGCTGCCAGCTGGTTGTCAACATTAGTCTGCCCAAAAATACTGACAAAGCTCAATAAAAATACTATGGTAATGGCTCTCAATTCTGTATGTTTTTAGATGGAAATAATACTATTTTAATGATTGGATGTAAAGCTTCGCTCCAGTTCAATACTTGCTCCTTTCATCTCTCCCTGCATCGGCGGGGATGTTTTGGTAATTTTTAATTTGATGTAGGTAATCTGGGGAAAGCTGTTATGAATTTTTGAAATCATTCTTCCGGCTACATGTTCCAGTAATTTTGATTTGATATTCATCTCATGATGGATGATTTCATTGATATCTGCATAGCTTATCGTGTCGTGCAGGTCATCTGTTTCAGCAGCTTTCCATAGATCGGTATGCAGTTCCGCATTGATAATATAATAGGTACCAATGATGTTCTCTTCAGGAAGAACACCGTGGTAACCATATATTTTTACATCTTCAAGATATATTTTACTCATTGCCTTAATTTTTGTCAAGCAAAAATCGTTTTAATTCTTTAAAATCTGAATTAATTTCTACAGTTTTTTTCTCTCTACTCATTAAATCTATGAGGGAATCAGGAATCTTAATTTCGACCTGTGTTGCTTTTTCCACGGCATCAGGAAACTTTACCGGATGGGCAGTACCTAAAATAAACCCCTTTTTACTAGGATGTTGGGTTAGATATTCTTCCAGAGCAGCATATGCAACAGCAGCATGCGGATCAAGCATATATCCATATTCCTTATAGACTTTTGTGATAGTTTCCAGGGTTGTTTCATCATCAACAGAATAACCGGATACAGTGTTCTTCAGATTGTTGAACTGATGGTCAAAAAGTTCTAAGATCCTTACGAAATTACTTGGATTGCCTACATCCATGGCATTGGAAAGCGTTGCAACAGTAGGCTTGATCTCAAGGGTTTGTGTTCTAAGATATTGGGGAATCACGTCATTCTGATTACAGGCCGCAATAAAATGATCGGCAGGCAGTCCCCGGAAATGAGCCAGCAGTCCGGCACAGATATTTCCAAAATTTCCGCTCGGAACGCAGATAACGGGAGCTTCTTTTTCAGTTTGCTGCCATTGTTTTAAAGCAAGCAGGTAATAGATCTGTTGCGGAAGCCATCTTGCTGCATTAATAGAATTAGCGGATGTTAGCAGGATCTGATTATTAATTTCTTCATCTGAAAATGCCTGTTTTACCAGATTCTGACAGTCATCAAAACTTCCGTCCACTTCTAATGCTGTGATATTTTCACCGAGAGCAGTAAGTTGTTTTTCCTGAACTTTACTGACTCTGTTTTTAGGATACAGAATTACCACATCGATTCCCGGAGCTTTATAAAATCCATGGGCAACGGCACCCCCTGTATCTCCCGAAGTAGCTGCTAATACAGTAACTCTTTTATTTTCATCTTGTAAGAAATAGGACAGGCACCGGCTCATAAAACCTGCGCCCACATCCTTGAAGGCGAGGGTAGGACCATGAAAAAGTTCAAGAACTGAAATTCTGTCGTTGATTTTTTTTAACGGAATATCAAACTGTATGGTTTCGGCAGTGATTTTTTGTAAAACTTCAACAGGAATTTCGTCGCCTACAAAATCTGCCATGCATCGGAAGGCAATTTCTTCATCTGAAAACTGCGCGAGATTATGAATGAATTCTTTATCAAACTGAGGAATAACTTCAGGGAAAAATAATCCCTTTTCTTTGCCCTGGCCTTTAATAGTGGCTGTTTTGAAATCAACCTGTTCCTGTCGGTCTTTTAAATTATAGTAGTTCATTAGAATGTTTTTAGTTAAGAGGCTTCTCGTCTTCATTTTCATTAATGATTTCGATTCCTGTCGGATTGATTTTAGAAACGTATACAAAACTGTCAATCTCGATTTCATCGTAAACAGCTTTCATCATTTTTGCAATATTTTGAGCAGTTTCTTCTGTTTCGGCAAGCATGAAAACGGAAGGCCCGGAACCTGATATGCCGCCTCCCAAAGCTCCCAGCTGAAGACTTTTTGTTTTGATTTCATCAAATTTTGGAATAAGAATACTTCGAACCGGTTCTATAATTACATCGTTCAGGCTTCTTCCAATAAGGGCATGATCATTTTTTTCTATTCCAGCCACCAAACCTGCAATATTTCCCCATTGTTTAACAGCATCTTTAAGTAAAATACTTTTTTTCAATATTTGTCTGGCATCAGAAGTTTTCACTTCAACCTGCGGATGAACGGCTGCCACAAATAAATCCGGAGACTGTAAAGGGATAATATCTATAGGGTCTGAAGATTTTACCAGCGCAATCCCTCCATAAATGCAGGGCGCAATATTATCTGCGTGGCGGACTCCGGATGCGAGTTCTTCCCCAAACATGGCAAAATGTACAATTTCTTCCTTAGATAATATGTTTCCTAACAATATATTGGCTCCAAAGGCGGCTCCGGCGGCACTTGCCGCACTGGAGCCGAGCCCGCTTCCAGGCTTAATATTTTTATGAATAATGACTTCAAAACCGTGTTTGAGATTAAGTTCTTCCTGGATTTTTAATAAGACAACTCCGGCAACATTTTTTGAAGCTTCTTCGGGAAGTCCATAGTGATCTGTATGTCTGATGTTGATCTCCGAACTTTCTGATATGCGGATTTCCATTTCATCATAAGGTTCGTGCACTGCCATTCCTAAAATGTCAAAACCACATACAAGATTGGCGACTGTAGCAGGAACTTTTATTTTTATTTTTTTCATATTTTTTAAGTAGCGATTATTTATTTTATCATCTTAATAGTAATGCGATGAAAATAAATTTAATTTTCGATGTTTCAAGTCTGAAATCTGAAATCTAATATCTACACTGTTATTTCCTTAAACTGCACGCACAATATCTGCGAAGACCCCACTTGCGGTGACGTCAGCTCCCGCTCCGGCTCCTTTCACAACCAGTGGCTGTTCAGAATATCGTAAGGTTTTAAAGATGAAAATATTATCTTTTCCATACAGGTGGTAAAGATCGTCTTCAGGAGCAATATGCTGAAGGCCAACCTGTGCTTTGCCGTGGTTGAAGGTGGCAACGTATTTCAATATTTTATTCCCTTTTTTAGCTTCTGATACCAGGTCTTGAAAGTGATCTTCATATTTCAGTAACATCTGGTAGAAGTTATCCACATCTCCCTGCATACATTCTTCCGGAAGAAAGCCGATATTTTCAATCTGGTCAAATTCCAGCGAATATCCTGCTTCACGGGCGAGAATCAGAATTTTTCGGGCAACATCTGTACCTGCCAGATCCAGCCTTGGATCAGGTTCTGTATAGCCTTCTTTCTGCGCCTGGGCTACCACTTCCGAAAATGGAATGCTGCCGTCATAATTATTGAAAACAAAATTCAAAGTGCCGCTTAATACAGCTTGTATTGAGGTTATTTTATCTCCACTTCTGATCAGGTCATTAATAGTTCCAATAATTGGAAGACCGGCTCCTACATTGGTTTCAAATAAAAATTTACAACTATGATTCTTAGCAGTATTTTTAAGACTTTGGTATTTTTCAAAATCTGATGAAGCAGCAATTTTATTACAGGCAACGATGCTGACACTTTTTTTCAAAAGACTTTCATAGATTTTCGGGATTTCGGCACTCGCGGTTACATCTACAAAAACAGAGTTTCGGAGGTTGCGGGAAATAATTTCTTCAGCAAATTTTTCTATAGAGGCTTTTTCCCCATTTTTAAGATGCTTCATACATTCATCTTTGGAAATTCCTGCCTCGGGAAAGCACATGTTGCGGCTGTTGGAAAGCCCTGCAATGCGAAGATTAATCAGCATATGCTCTTTAAGATATTCATTCTGTTCATAGATCTGCTGGATCAGTTTATGGCCTACATTTCCAATTCCGCAGAGGTATAGGTTAACCTGCTTTATTTCCGATTCAAAAAATTCTTCATGAAGAACATTGACTGCTTTTTTGATATCTTTTTCTGAAATAACAATGCTGATATTTTTTTCCGATGAACCTTGGGCAATTGCTCGTATGTTGATACCGTTATTTCCAAGGCAGCCGAACATTTTCGCACTCACACCGCTTCTGTTTTTCATATTTTCCCCTACAAGCGCTACGATTGAAAGTCCGGTTTCTATCTTCACAGGAGCAATTCTCTTCAGCTTTATATCATCTGCAAAAGAAGAATTAACTGCTGTTTCTGCATGCAAGACATCATTTTCATTGATGGCAAGGGTAATGGAATGTTCTGAAGAACTTTGGGTAATGAGAATCACATTAATTTTTTCCATGCTCAGGCATTGAAATAATCGTGCTGAAATACCGGGAATTCCTACCATTCCACTTCCTTCAAGAGTTAGCAGGGCAATATGGCTCATGTTGGAAATTCCTACCGCAACGGGACTGTTTTCTGAATCTGAAATAGTGATATTGTGAGTAACTAATGTTCCCACAGCCTCAGGATTAAACGTGTTTTTTATTCTAAGGTCTATATTTTTTATCATGACCGGCTGAATAGTTGGCGGATAGAGGACCTTCGCTCCGAAATGAGAAAGTTCCATGGCTTCATGGTATGAAATTTCGGAGATAGGCTTTGCATTAGATACCAGCCTTGGGTCAGCAGTCATCATCCCGCTTACATCTGTCCATATTTGAAGTTCATCAGCATTTAAAGCCGCTGCTATGATAGAAGAAGTGTAATCTGATCCCCCTCTTCCGAGTGTGGTTATATTTCCTTTTTCATCTTTCGCAATAAAACCCGGAACAATTATAATACGGTTCTGATGCTCTTGACAATAGTTCTGTACATTCTTTTCTGTGATTTCAAGATCTACTTTAGCATTCGTAAAAACGCTGTCTGTAAGGATATAATCCATCGCGTTCATCCAGATGGCGTCTAATCCTTCAGACTGCAATCTGGCGTTAATTATATTGGAAGAAAGAAATTCGCCGTAGGAAGTGATCTTATCTTTAATTCTGTTTGTGAATTCTCCCAAAACAAAAATACTGCTGCAGAGATCTTCGATGTCATTGAAATGTTTTTTAACAAAACTCAGCCATGCGCTTTGATCTAGTACCGGAATCAATTCTTTTACCAAATTAAGATGCTTCTCTTCAAGTTCTTTAACAATCTGGATATAGCGTTCATCTTTATGAGAAGCATAGCTTGCGGCTTTGATTAGGGAATCTGTTGTACCCTGCATTGCAGAAACAACAACAATGATTTTGTTTTGTAGGGATTCTTTTTTTATAATGCTTTCTGCCTGCAGGACGTTATGTGCATTGGCAACGGAAGAACCTCCGAATTTTAGGATTTTCATCACTTATTTTTTTAGGTTATGGTCAATTGAAAGAATTACTCTTTAAAAAAAGAGCAGGAGTACCTGAAATAATATGTGAAAATATACCCCGTTATGGGGTAGTTGTTGTAGTCGTAATAGAAACTGAAGATACTCCGGAAGCAGAAAGCTTCGGTGCAGAAATATCAGATATGTTTCTTAAATAATTCATTAGTATAGAACAAATGTAGAGATTATTTTAGATAACAGGCATTTTTTTTCAATTTTAACATTTTATTTTTCGGTGGTTAAAAGAATTATAATCCAATTGCAGCAAGTCTCTATAGAAGTTTATGATGATAAAGCCCACCTTTATAAAACCCCGGTTTTAAAGTTATTTTTTGTGTATAATTCTTTTAGTTGTGATTAAATTTAATTTTAAATAAAATATTTGTTATATTTATAAACTAAACTATATCAAATTATTATGAAAAATCTAAAGAAATTAAACAGAGACAATTTGAAATCAGTAAATGGTGGAGCAACCTGTAATTATGTATGTCCTCCGGGACCTTATGGACCAGGCTTTCCCAAATCTTGCGCAGATTATGATGCATTGCCAACATGCTGCAAGTCTAAGGTTTTATTAAGCTATGAATGTTCACTTGACTAAAATATAAAGCACTGTTTTTACAGTGTTTTTGTTTATTAAATCTTCTCAGAACATCTCATTGTCATATCATGACATCCTATAAACTAAACTTAATTATCATGAAAAATTTAAAAAAATTGAACAGAGAACATCTAAGAGTTATTACCGGAAGTATACTGCCTGATCAATGTCAGAAAGATCTTGATTGTGGACCTACAGGTTGTGCATTGTGTGGGGATCTAAAAGGGCGAAATGTTTGCCTGTACATTAATAATCCCATTACATGTCCTGAAATTGCTCCGTTATAACTCATAATTGCCCATAAAATACTATGAAAAACGTAAAGAAATTAAACAGAAAAGATTTGAGGGAGATAAATGGATCAGGAGTTTCCAATTGTAACGGCTGTCCTACTCATTTGGTTTTTGGACCCGGATCACCCAATGATCCATCGTGTGAAGCCTATTGGAATCTGTCGCAAACCTGCAGAATGTGCGTGGTAGTAAGTATGGATTGTTTTGTTCCGATTACAGCAGTCTAACAATAAAAAAGCACTGTCTCAGACAGTGCTTTCATTTATTTTATACTCTTCGAAAGGTCGAGCATTGCCTCAATCGGCTTTAATGCTTTCAGACGAAGTTCTTCTTCGATAATAATTTCAGGAAGTTCGTATTTCATACACAAATACAGTTTTTCCATAGTATTACGTTTCATGTAGAAACATTCTGAGCAGTTACAGCTTTCGTCAAAAACTAAAGCGGGAATCAACTGTTTATGCGGTGCACGTTTTCTCATTTCGTGAAGAATTCCTTCTTCGGTAGCAATGATGAATGTCTGACAGTCGTCTTTTTCTACATAATCCAGAAGGGCAGAAGTAGAACCTATAAAATGGGCCAGCTTTAACACAGCTTCTTCACTTTCCGGGTGAGCAATCATTTTTGCATTAGGATTATCTGCTAATTGCTGGGCAATTCTCTCCATAGAAAAAGCTTCGTGAACGATGCAGCTTCCATCCCAAAGAATCATATCACGTCCTGTTTTTTTAGACAGATATCTTCCCAGGTTTTTATCCGGAGCGAAAATAATCGGTCGGTCTTTAGGGAGTGCTTCAATAACTGTTTCTGCATTGGAGCTTGTTACGATAATATCACTTTCTGCTTTCGTTTCTGCATTGCAGTTGATGTACGTAGCAATTAAAGCATTGGGATGCTGCTCACGCATTTTTCTCAATCCTTCTCCTGAACACCCATCAGCTAAAGAGCATCCTGCCATGGTATCAGGCAGTACTACTTTCTTCGTTGGGTTAAGGATTTTTGCAGCTTCCGCCATGAAGTGTACTCCGCAGAATACAATCATATCGGCGCTGGTATCTTTTGCCTGTCTGGCCAACTGTAGAGAATCTCCAAGGAAATCAGCAATATCCTGAATTTCTCCAGGCTGGTAATAATGCGCTAAAATAACGGCATTTTTTTCTTCTTTAAGCTTAAGAATAGCCTTCACAAGCTCTTCTCCTTGAGGAATCGCGATATCTTTTATATCTAAAAATCCTCTTACGGGAATCGCAGATTTAGCTTTTTCTAATGTTTCGGTACTCATATCAACCTCAATGTTTTGTTTCTTTAAAAGTAGAAATTTCTAAGCGTTTTTAATGACTACTGATAAAATTTTTTATTAAACTTTCTATTTCTTTTTTGGCGTCGTCCAAATCGTTATTGATAACGATCTTGTCAAACTCTCCTGCATATGAAATTTCTTCTTCCGCTTTTTCTACACGGGTTTTGATGGTTTCAGCATCATCTGTATTACGTGAAATCAATCTTCGTTCCAGTTCCTCAATAGAAGGGGGTTCAATGAAAATAGAAAGTGCTTTTTCTCCAAAGTATTTTTTTAGAGAAATACCGCCTTTCACATCCACATCAAAGATCACTACTTTTCCCAGATTCCAGATTTTTTCGACTTCAGATTTTAACGTACCGTAATATTTATCAGTATACACTTCTTCAAATTCTACAAATGCATCTTCCGCAATTTTTTGTCTGAATTCATCGGGACTTAAAAAATGATAATCTACCGCATGAACTTCACTTCCTCTAGGTTGTCTTGTCGTGCATGAAATTGAGAATTCCAGTTCTGAAAATTGTTCTAAAGAATGCTTTACCAGGGTTGTTTTTCCGCTTCCCGACGGTGCCGAAAATATAATAACTTTCTCCATATAGCTGTTGGCTGATGAATTTTGGTTGATTATTGCAGAAAAAACGAACAACAATCAACCAAAAACAATCAACTAATTATAATACGTTTAGCGTTTGTTCTTTAATTTTTTCAAGGTCGTCCTTCATCATTACTACTAATTTCTGAATTTCAGCATGATTGGCTTTTGAACCTAGTGTATTGATCTCTCTTCCGATTTCCTGAGAAATAAAACCTAATTTCTTTCCGTTGAAATCTTCATTATCCATTACTTCCTTGTAGTATTTCAAATGCTGTGTCAATCGAACTTTTTCCTCAGAAATATCCAGTTTTTCAGTAAAATAGGCCATTTCCTGATAAAAACGGGTTTCATCTACGTTCTCGAATTCTTTCAGAGACTTCTGGTAACGTTCTTTCACACTGTTGATTCTCACTTCTTCAAAAGGAACGACTTCAGTTAGATACCTGTCGATATTCTGAATATTCTTTTCCAATTCTTCGTGCAGAATCTTACCTTCCGTTTTTCTGAAGTTTTCAAATTTGTCTACAGCGTTGCTCACAATCTTTGCCAGCGATTCCCATTCTCCTTCTGTAAGCTCATCGGGTCTTGATGTGATAGCGTCAGGAAGACGTACTGCCATTTTAAGATATTCGAATTCAGGAGCGTCGGAAGCAATATTGCGAAGTTCGTTCATATAAGAATCAATAAGACTTTTATTGATTTTTACGTCATTGGATTCTTCAAGATTCTCGATATTGATATAGCAATCTACTTTTCCACGGATAATTCTGTCGTTAAGAATTTTCCTGATCTCAAATTCTTTCTCTTTATATCGCAACGGTATTTTGATGTTTAAATCAAAACTTTTGCTGTTCAGTGACTTAACATCTACGGTTATTTTCTTTCCTTCAAAAACATCTTCGGCTCTACCGAAGCCGGTCATTGATAAAATCATAGTTTTTTATTGTCTTACAAAGATAAACATTTAAATTAGCACTGTGAAATCGTTGTGATTTGAAAAAGACAAACAATAATGGAGATTTACGATTCCATATGACTCTTACAAAACAAATAAAATAGCCTACCCATGAAAAATTTAATTTCTGTAGTAGGACCCACCGGAATAGGAAAAACACGACTTGCTATTGATCTTGCCGGTTATTTCAAGACTGAAATTATTTCTTGTGACTCGCGTCAGTTTTTTCAGGAAATGAAAATCGGTACCGCTTCACCATCGGAAGAAGAACTTGCCGAGGCACCTCATCATTTTATTGGAAATCTTTCGGTACAGGATTATTATTCTATCGGGCAGTATGAAGAGGATGCCCTGAAAAAACTCAATGAACTTTTTGAACATCATGAAACCGTCATTCTTGTCGGTGGAAGTATGATGTATGAAAAAGCAGTGATTGAAGGATTGAATGATCTGCCGGAAGCCAATACTGAAAATCAGGAAAAATTACAACAGATCATGGATACTGAAGGAATTGAAAAACTTCAGGAGCTATTGAAAGAGCTGGATCCTGATTATTACGAAGTGGTAGATTTTCATAACCACAGAAGGCTTTTACGAGCAATAGATGTGATCTGGCAGACGAATACAAAATATTCTGAACTGATTGCTGTTTCCCAGGATTCAAGAGATTTTAAAGTTATCAGAATTGGGATTGAATCTTCCCGCGAGGAACTGTATGACAGGATCAACCGAAGAGTGGATATTATGATGGAAAAAGGCTTGTTGGAGGAAGCCAAAGGTCTTGAAAAGTACAAAGGGCTGACGGCTCTCAATACGGTAGGCTACGCTGAATTATTTAAATATTTCGACGGAGAATGGGATTTAGATTTTGCCGTTTCTGAAATTAAGAAAAACAGCCGGAGGTATGCAAAACGCCAATTGACCTGGTACCGGAAAGCGGATGATATTCATTATCTGCAATTGGGATATTCTCAGCAGGATTTTGATGGGTTGATTGAATATATTCATGAGCAAACTTCACAATAATTAAATTTTTTTGACGCAAAGATTTATTTTAATCATGAATATCTAAAGGAGCAAAGAACTGAATCAATGAAATTGATTCTTAATAAGCTTCCTTCATAAGCGACTTTGTCGCCGTACTTTGCCTCTTATAATTATTACTTTTATTACTTTCTTATTAAAACTTTGCGTTTAAAAGATGTGAAGTTAACGATTAAGAACTTATTAAGTGGTTAAGATTAGTTTCGCTTTAAGTCTTAAAAAACTATTTTGTTTTTCTTACTTTAACTTAAATTTAATTGTAGAATTGTCATTCTGACGAAGGAAGAATCTTTGCATATTAAAAATAGATTCTTTACGTTCTGAATGGCGGTGAAGGTAGAAAATAAATTTTTCTACAATTAAAACAAAAAATGCGATCCCGAAAGACCGCATTCCATTAACAATATAATATAATTTACTACTTCCAACCGCCGCCTAACGCCCGGTATAAATCTACAATGCTGCTTAATCTCTGTCTTTTTACGGATGCAAGATTAAGTTCTGCCTGTAAAGAATTTCCCTGAGCGGTAATCACTTCTAAATAATTTACCATACCCCCTTTATAAAGCATTTGGGCACTTTTTATACCGTCTTTCAACGTTGCAACCTGTTCAGTTGCTTTCTGTTCCTGAACTTTTAAACTCTCATTAGAAACTAAAGCGTCAGAAACTTCACCTACTGCATTTAAAACAGATTGACGGAACGCCAACACGTTTTTCTCTCTCTGAATTTTAGCAACATTTAAATCTGTTTTCAATTGTCTTTTCTGGAAAATAGGCTGCGTTAATCCTCCTAAGACAGATCCGAACAATGAAGCCGGAATCTGGAACCAGTTGTCAATTTTAAATGAATTTACTCCACCATTTGCTGTAATTTTTAATGACGGATACATATTGGCCTGAGCAATTCCTACCATTGAATTAGATTCCAATAACATCAATTCCTGCTGACGCACATCCGGACGACGGCTCACCATGGCTGCAGGAAGTCCTGTGGAAATATTTTGTGGCAAAGAGGTATCAGACATTTCGATTGTTCTGTTGATGGTATTGGGATTCTCACCAACCAGGATGCTCAATGCATTTTCCTGAATGGCAATATTCTGTTCCAATTGAGTGATCAACAGTTCTGTAGACTGTTTCTGTGCTGTTGCCTGCTGTACACCCAGAGAAGTGGTATCGCCGCTATCCCACATTTTTTGGGTAATAGATAGGGTATTATTGCTTAATTCTAAATTAGATTTTGCAATATTCATTTGCTTATCAAGCATCAGTAGGTTATAATATCCTTGAGCAATCGCTGCAACCACCTGTGTTTGAATTGCTTTAGTGGCTTCATACGTCTGCAGGTACTGCATTCTTGAAACCTCCTGTTGATTTTTTATCTTGCCCCAGATATCCGCTTCCCAAGATAAATTAAATGCTGCATTATAATCTTCAACGTAGTTTTTCCCTAAAAATAAATTAAGACTTTGCCCGTTCATGCTGTTTTTTGAAGGCTTGGAAATCTGCGCTGAAACTCCGAAGCCAACATCGGGATATTGAAGATATTTGGCTTGCTTCAGTTTTTCCTGTGAAGAAGCTACTTGCTTTAATGCAATCTGAAGATCATAATTATGGGTAATTCCTTTTTCTATAAGATTTTGAAGAATAGGATCACTGAAAAACTGTTTCCATTCCAGGTTGGCAATACTTGCCGTATCAGCAGTGGCTGTAAACCGGAATTCCTCAGGAAGCTGTAAGTCCGGTTCCTTGTATGCAACTTTTGTGACACACGAAACCGCAATGACAGCTAATATAATGGTTAGAAAAATATTCTTAATTCTTTTCATAGTTTTTACATAAACTTTTAATTGAATACAAAACTTTGAGAGATCTTTTATACAAAGCGGGTCTTTAGTAGGAGATATGCTTTGCTTTTATAATCGTAGTTTGAATAGTGGTCTCTCTATAATCCCAAAGTTTTGTATATCATTTTTATTAATGAGCAGATGCTAAAAGTTCTTCCTGTTGTTTTTGTTTTAGCAATCTTTTATTTTTTCTGCTTGGCATTTTTTCGTGCAGGTACTGGAAGATCACATACATCACTGGAATGACGAAAACTCCGAATACCACTCCTGTAAGCATTCCTCCTACGGTACTGTACCCAATGGAATGATTACCTTGTGCAGACGCTCCCTGAGTCCATATCAGCGGAAGCATCCCTACAATAAATGCGAAAGACGTCATTAAAATTGGTCTTAAACGCAGTCTTGAAGCCTGAAGTGCTGATTCTATCAGTGTTTTTCCTGCTTTTCTTCTCTGAACAGCAAATTCTACAATCAGGATCGCATTTTTCGCCAAGAGTCCTACAAGCATGATCAATCCTACTTGAACGTAAATGTTATTATCAATTCCGGCTAAACCTGTGAAAGCAAATACTCCAAAGATCCCTGTAGGAATGGTAAGGATAATCGCAAACGGAAGGATATAACTTTCATATTGTGCAGCTAACAGGAAGTACACAAATAAGATACTTAACATAAAGACGAAGATAGTCTGGCCGCCTGTTTTGATCTCTTCACGGGTAATCCCTGTCCATTCATAACCATAGCCTCTTGGAAGTGATTGTTTGGCTACTTCTTCTACCGCTTTAATGGCATCTCCGGTACTGTAACCAGGTTTAGGAGTTCCATTAATTGTTACGGCATTGAAGAGGTTGTTTCTTGTTACCGTTTCAGGTCCGAAGCTTCTCTTTAAAGTCACCAGCGTTTTAGCAGGAACCATTTCCCCGGATTTATTTTTCACATAAATTCCTTCTAGAGAATTAATATCCGTACGGTAGGCAACGTCTGCCTGTGCCATTACTCTGTAATATTTACCAAACCTGTTAAAATCCGACACGAAGCTACTTCCGTAGTAAATCTGCATGGTCTGCATCAGTTCCGTTACAGAAACACCCAGCTGATTGGCTTTATCCGTATCTACATCAATAGTATATTGCGGGTTTCCGGCTGCATAGGTCGTAAATGCAAACGCAATTTCCGGACGTTTCATCAATTCTCCGATGAATGCCTGCGTGGTGGTTCCTAACTGTTCAAAAGAACCATTGGTTTTATCCTGAAGCATGAATTCAAAACCGGAAACGTTACCGAATCCCTGAATAGTAGGGAAGTTGAAGAAGAATGCATTGGCATCTTTTACCTGGCTCACTTTTCCTGTTAACGTTGCGGCAATTTCGTTGGGATCTTTCATATCACCACGTTTATCGTAATCCTTAAGCTTAATAAAACCTGCAGAATAGGGTGAAGCGTTGGCATTACTGATAAAGTTCATTCCATCTGCTACCCAAAGGTGATTGGTTGCCTTTTCTCCATTGATGATTTTATCAATCTGCGCAGTAGCTCTGTGGGTTCTTTCCAGTGAACTTCCCGGAGGAGTATTCACCGCATATAATACAAATCCCTGATCTTCCGTAGGAATAAATCCTGAAGGGGCTTTTTTAATTAAGAAAACACTTGCTGCGGTAATAAGAACTAGACCTCCTACGGCAACCCATTTATTTTTAATTAAAAATTTAAGACTGTAAATATATTTTTTAGTCATATTGTTGAAGCTCACATTAAAGGCATTGAAGAATCTTGCCCCAAAACCTTTTTTATGACCGTGTTCACCATGTTCTCCCTGAGGATCATTTAAGAACATCGCACATAAAGCCGGGCTCAACGTTAAGGCATTAACTGCAGAGATCAGAATCGCAATCACTAAAGTAAAGGCAAACTGTCTGTAGAAAACTCCTGCGGGCCCCTGCATAAATCCTACCGGAATAAATACCGCACACATCACCAGGGTAATGGAAATAATCGCTCCGGAAATTTCACTCATGGAATTCTGTGTTGCCTGTTCCACCGGCATCCCGGTCTGTTCCATTTTAGAATGGACGGCTTCTACCACTACAATAGCATCATCCACTACAATACCAATGGCGAGTACCAATGCGAAAAGGGTTAACATATTGATACTGAATCCAAACAACTGAAGGAAGAAGAAGGTCCCAATAATCGCAACCGGCACGGCAATAGCCGGAATTAATGTAGATCTGAAATCCTGAAGGAAAATAAATACAACAATAAATACAAGAACGAATGCGATGACCAGTGTTTCCACTACCTGATGGATAGAAGCATCCAAAAAGTCTTTGGAATTGTACATGATGATCGGTTCTACACCCTTTGGTAGAGTAGTTTTAAGCTGATCAACCTGTTTCTCAATTTCAGTTAAGATTTCGTTCGCGTTTGAACCTGCAGTTTGAAGGATGGCAAATCCGGCCACCGGTTTTCCGTCTACTCTGTTCGTTGCAGTATACGTATAAGAACCAAATTCAACTCTTGCTACATCTTTTAATCTCAGGAATGAACCGTCACTGTTGGCTTTAATTGCGATACTTTCGTAATCTTCGCCTTTGTTCAGCTTTCCTTTGTATTTAAGAATATATTCATACGTTTCTTTACTTCCCTGTCCAAGACGTCCTGGAGCAGCTTCAAGGTTATGATCTTTAATGGCAGTAAGCACTTCCTGTGGAGAAAGATTGTTGGCTGCTAATCTATCCGGTTTCAGCCAGATTCTCATGGAATAATCCCTTGTTCCGAACACCTGAGCCTGAGCGACTCCCGGAATACGCTGAATCTGAGGAATTACGTTAATTTTAAGGTAATTCTGAAGAAACAGCTCATCATATTGTTTTGGGTCATCACTTGATAGTCCCATGAACATAATCATACTGTTCTGAACCTTCTGAGTGGATATTCCGGCCTGAACAACCTCCTGAGGAAGCTGACTCATTGCTTTTGATACCCTGTTTTGTACGTTTACCGCAGCATTATCGGGATCAGATCCCTGCTTGAAAAATACACTCAGTGTCATCGTTCCGTCATTACTGGAGTTGGAAGTCATGTAGGTCATGTTTTCCACTCCATTCACAGCTTCCTCAATTGGGGTTGCCACAGAACGGGCGACTACCTCAGCATTCGCTCCCGGATAAAAGGCGGTTACCTGAACACTCGGTGGAGCAATATCCGGAAAGAGGGCAATGGGTAAATTAAAGAGAGACAACGCTCCCAATAATAAGAGTATTATGGAGATGACCGTAGAGAGTACCGGTCTTTCTATAAATTGTTTTAACATAAGAAGTTTATTTATTTAAGTCTTCTGTATTAGTAAAGAGGTTTACAAAGGTTTTGCTTTCAGCAGGCTGTCAGAAGAGATTGGTTTCGGCTGTATTGAAGCACCGTCTTTTAAGGTCCCAAGGCCTGTATACACAATCTTGTCGCCTACAGAAAGTCCTTCAGAAATAAAGTAATAACTATCTGTTTTTCCGGAGATGGTGATAGGTCTGCTGGTTACTTTATTGTCTTTGCCAAGGACATATACATAAGTTTTGTCCTGAATCTCAAAAGTAGATTCCTGTGGAATAACCACTACATTGGTAAGAAGCTGAGGTAAACGTACACGCCCTGTATTTCCTGTTCTTAATGTTCCATGAGCATTAGGGAATACGGCACGTACACTGATGGCTCCGGTACTTTTATCAAACTGGCCATCAACAATGCTCATTCTTCCTTTTTCAGAGTAGGTACTGTTATCGGCGATTACCAAATCTACCATAGGCATATTTTTCAGCTTTTCCTCTACAGAAGCTCCTGGATATTTATTTTGAAAAGCAATAAAATCCAGTTCGCTTAAAGAGAAATAGGCGTAAATTTCGCTGATATCAGATAATAATGTCAAAGGGTTAGGATCTGTTCTTGAGATTAAACTCCCTTTTTTATAAGGAATCCTTCCGATATAACCGCTTACAGGAGCTGTGATCGTGGTGAATCCTACATTAATTCTGGCACCTCCTACCGATGCTCTGGCCTGAGCTGCTGAGGCAACTGCTGCGGCATAATTGGCTTTTGCAGTTTTCATCTGTACTTCAGAAACTACTTTTGCAGCTACCAGTGGCTGTAGACGGTCTACTTCCACTTTAGCTTTCTGAATGTTGGCATCGGCAACCTGTAAATTAGCCTGTGCCATATTCATTTGTTCTCCGTATGCTCTTGAATCTATTTTGAATAACGGCTGTCCCGCTCTTACAAAAGATCCTTCTTCTACATATATTCTGTCCAGGTAGCCGTCTACCTGCGATCTTATTTCTACATTGTTTTTCCCTTCCAATGCTGTCGGGAATTCCTGATATGTTGTAGCTGGAGAAGTAATTACCGTATAAACCGGCAACGCTGGTGCAGAAGGAGCCTGATTAGAGTTTTCAGCGGCTTTACTGCAGTTCTGTAAAAGGATAATACTTGATATAAGTACAATAATCCCCGTTTTCCCAGGTATTTTCATTTTTAAGTTTAAATTTTTAATGAAGAGTTTGAAATTAAAGTATTGTAATGTTGTTTTTAATAAATCCCGTTAATTTTTCTAACAGTGTTAACAATGAGTTCAAAAAAAATTACAGAATTCTTAATAGAGTGCTAAATTGTCGTTTCCATAATTGCAGTTTATTGGTTTAATATTGATTGTATCTTAACGAATAGTGGCGTTATTTTTCCTAACAGTGTTAATGATAAGGAAAAAAAATGGCAAATAATAGTGATATGAAATTAGTTTTCATTTTAAAGTTTATTTTAGTTTATAATTGAGTAATGTTAAATTATTCCATGTTATTTTTCCTAACAGCGTTAATTTTTTGTTCAAAAAAAATTTACAAAGACTTAACAAAAGCTGCTACGGTTTCATCAAGGGTAGTTTTGTTCATCGTTGCCGGAATATCTGTATTACGCATCATCATGATTGAAATAAGACCGTGTACTGCTGAAAATAATGCGTGAGACATGTGACATGCATTATCAGGATTAGATCCGTTTTTCTTAATAATTTCAAGCGTACATTCATAAATCATATCCTGGAACGAAGAAAATTCTTCTTTCATCATTCCTTTACCGCTGCACTGCATTCCAAGACCAAACATCAGCTGATAATATTCTTTATTTTTAAAAGCAAAGTCCCAGTACGTATCTACAATCGCGATTAATTGATCTTCAGGATTGTCATGTTTCTTCTGAGCTTTTAGCAGCTCTATATGCAGACAATGGAAACCGTTTAATGAAATTTCATATAAAATGGCCTCTTTATTTTCAAAATAATCATAAACAACCGGTGCACTATACTCAATAGCATCCGCTATTTTACGAATAGAAAGTGATGCCCAGCCCTCTGTTTTAGCCAAAGTAAATGCAGCCTGCAAAATATTTGCACGGATGGATTCTTTTTCTCTCTGGCGACGTTCATGTAGGCCCATTGATTATTTTTTACTTAACAGTGTTAGCAAAACTACAAACATTTACCTATACCAGCCAAATAATATTTGGATTTTAACATTTAACGCAAGTTTATAAAACACAAATTGTTAGTTCATAAAAGAAATTTTATCTTTGCCGTAAAGAAAAATAAGGATTATGAATACACCCTCAAATATGTTAGCATTAGGAACAAAGGCACCTTTCTTTGAACTTCCGAATCCGTCAAAAACTAATGAAATTCAGTCATTAGATGATTTGAAAGGAGAAAAAGGGACTTTGGTCATTTTTATGTGTAACCATTGTCCGTTTGTTCTTCATGTCATTGATAAGTTGAATGAATTATATGAGGACTACAACGAAAGAGGAATAGAATTTATCGGTATCAATTCGAACAACGTTGAAAAATATCCTGCCGATTCTCCGGAAAAAATGATTGAATTCCAAATCGAAAGAAATTTTGACTTTCCTTACTTATATGATGAAAGCCAGGCGATCGCAAAAGCATATGATGCGGCATGCACTCCTGATTTTTATTTTTTCGATGAAAAATTAGATCTTGTCTACAGAGGGCAGATGGATGATTCAAGACCAGGGAACCATAAAGATGTTACCGGTGAAGATCTTATTATCGCTTTCGAAAATCTTTTATTGGGCGAACCTCAGGAAGAGATTCAAAGACCAAGTATGGGCTGCAATATCAAGTGGAAATAGTTGATGGCTGAGAGTTGTCGATTGATAGCTTTTACCTGCAAAATAAATAAAGCTGTTCTCTCAGAGAACAGCTTTTTAATTTTACTGTGGAATCTTATTATTGAATAGGAACTGCATAGAAATATCTTTCCCAGTTGCCGGCACCAAAAAGGTTTATCCAATATCCGGGTGTTCCGGATGCATTTACATTAATAATTGTAGGTCCGCCCGAATAGTTTTCAAGCTCCTGATTAGCCCATAAATAATAGGTTTTACTACCTCCACTCGTATTATTGATAGCAATAGAACCTGTTACCATAGTTCTGTTCATTCCTCTTCCGATTGAACCACCGGAACCTCTTTGTCCCGTATATGCCGTAATATAATCTGCTGTTGTTGTACTGTTGGTGGAAGAATCTGTTAGATATGCCGTACACCATAGCTGAGCATCACTGGTATTGATTCTATCATTTTGTCCTAAAGATGCCAGCGATCCAAAGGATACCAGCCATTTTCCTTGAGGCAACGTAATAGTACCTCCTGAATATAAAGAAATATTAGGCGGATTACCAGGACCATAGCTGGTAAAGCTTACTGTTGTAGTTGGCAAAATTCCTGATACTGCACTTAGAGCAGGATTTACCCAGGATGTATTACCTGATGAATCAGAGGTAAGTACTCTTCCGGCTCCTTGCGTTCCGTCTACAATTCTTAAGGCTGTACTGGTGGTGTTGGTGACCTGAAGTGTGGCTGTGGGAGCTGTTTCTCCGATACCTACATTTCCATTGTTCAGTACAGTCATCATTTCTTTTGCACTTGAGTTATTAACTTCCAAAGCTTTGGTAGCACTTGTGTTTCCTTTGCTTACGATATCTAAAGCTGCAGAGGGAGTAGTCGTGTTGATTCCGGTTTGTCCTAATACAATAACATTCGACAATAGAATCATTGATAAAATAATAGTTTTTTTCATTGTGATATTTTTTTACAGATAATAAAAAATAGAAATCCTGCATTCAAGTATATGGATACTGATTGTTCAAAAAGAGTTTGCTAAGCTGATTCTGTGAAGAATTAATTCCTATATCTACTTGCGCAGAAATTAACGGAATGCGGATTAATATAGTTTTTCATCATGTTTTTCTGCTACAAATATAAATAAAAAATTAATAAAATTAAAATTTTAATTCATTGATATTTAAGTCATTACGCAGTGAGAAAAGAGGTTGAAAAGTGAGGTTAAATATAGTGTGGATGAGGGCTAAATATTTTTCCCTGTAATCAGGATTCCAATGTATGGGATTTATGAGTTGAGAAATGGGACAAAAGGAAGTCTCACAAACCAGAAGAAGGTGCTGTTTTTGATATTTTTATACCCCAATCTTATTATGGGAATGATTTTTAATAAATTCAGATGGTGTTTTCTCAGTATATTTTTTAAACATTCTGTTAAAATAAGTAACATTATTGAACCCGCAGCTATAGCTGCATTCTGAAATACTTTTATCCTGCACCATTAATAAACAGGCTTTATTGATCCGGTAGCGGTTTACAAATTCTGTAAATGTAATCTGGGTTGCTTTTTTGAAAAAATTACAAAATGCAGGCAACGTCAGATTGGCAAGCTTTGCTACCTCATCAATGTTAATCTCTTTTTCATAATTATGCTCAACATAGGTGAAAATGTTTTCCAGACGGGTTTTATTCTTTGAGATAATCGTGTAGGGCATGATTTCTTTATTCAGCAGATCATACTCATTGCATTGCGAAAGCTCAAAAAGGATTTCCAGTAAGAGTAAATATCTTTTATATCCTTCAGATTCCAGCATAAGCCTTAGTTTGGGAAGAATAGATTTTTTAATCTTATGATGAAAATGAATCCCATATTTGGAAAGTTCCAATAAATTTTGAATGGATCTGGCTTCGACTTCCTGTTGGGGGAACTGCAGGATTTCTTCCCGGAACTGCAGAACAATTTCCTCATGTGGATCAATAGAATTAAGTCCAAAACCGGAATGTGGAATATTAGTTCCTATGAGAACGAGATCACCATTGGAATAATTGCTTTTATGATAGCCTACATGGCGAGTTCCGCTGCCGGACACCACACAGACCAACTCGATTTCCGGATGATAATGATACTCCCATTTAAACTCTGAAATAGGAGAGTTGTTATGAAGCGTCCGAAATGAGCTTTTTGGATTGGGGATGATTCTTTCGAAACTAACTTTCATTAAATTAATGTTATTTATTCAGTAAAAATAATAATTATATTAATATAGTTCAAATATTGGTTTACTATGTTAAATTAACGTTAAGACAAATGCTTCTATCTTAGCCGTCAAGAAATTATTTTAATGAAAAATTTCAATATTAAGGCGGTTTTATTTTTGAACTATTTCGTATTTGCGATTCTCTTGAATTCTGTAGGAACAGTAATCCTTCAGGTGCAGCAGAATTTTGGAATTTCGAAATCTTCAGCAAGTGTTCTTGAAGGTTTTAAAGATCTTCCTATTGCAATCTGTTCATTTATTTTAGCCTCATTTTTACCTAAAATAGGAATCAAGAATTCGATGCTGATCGCTTTGTTTTTGGTGAGCTGCATGTGTTTTGTGATGCCGTTTTCAAATGATTTCTGGTTTTTCAAATTGCTTTTTACCATTGTGGGAATTTCTTTTGCCCTGATAAAGATTTCAGTTTTCACCTCTATAGGTCTTGTTACGGATACCGATAAAGAACATTCCAGTTTTATGGGATTTTTAGAAGGGTTTTTCATGATCGGAGTATTGGTGGGAAATGTTATTTTCAGTCTCTTTATTGATGATCACAATCCAAAATCTACTCATTGGCTCAATGTGTATTGGGTGTTGGGAACTTTATCCACGCTGTCATTTTTGTTTTTGTTCTTTTCCAAGCTGAATGAAAAAGAAGCGAAAAGTGAAAAAACAGATCTGTTGGGTGATATTAAAAACAGTATCAGTTTATTCAGTTATAGAAAAGTGTTGTTCTTTTTATTATGTGCATTCCTGTTTGTATTGGTAGAGCAAAGTTTTCAGACCTGGACGCCAACTTTTTATAAGGAAATTTTAAAAGTGCCCACTTCAATGAGTATACAGGCGGGTGCTGTTTTGGCCGGAGCTTTTGCGCTGGGAAGATTTTTATCGGGATTTTTCTCTAAAAAATTCAGTTGGATTTATGTGGTTTCTTTCTGCGTAATTGGATTTGCGGTGAGCCTTATTCTGGTATTGCCTTTAACCCACAGCGTTCATATTGATGCAACAACCAATTGGTTTAATGCGCCTCTTGTAGTTTATCTGTTCCCATTAATGGGCGGATTACTGGCTCCAATTTATCCAAGTATTAATTCTGTAATTCTTGCTTCGATTCCAAAATATTTACACAGTTCAATGTCCGGGCTTATTGTTGTTTTTTCTGCTATTGGCGGAACGGTAGGCTCTATCATTACCGGTTTTGTATTTCAGGAATTCAGTGGGCAGCGCGCATTTTATCTTTCTCTGATCCCATTGACCTTATTGATCATTTCTGCAATTTTCATGAATAAATTAAAAATAAATCCTAAAAAATAAACATGAGCAATCAACTATATATTAAGGAAATTCAAAGTCTTTTTGATGATGTCCAGCGGTCGAAAATTTTTTCAGACCAAAAGATGATGACCGATGCCGTTCCGTTATTTCCTGTTGCCGAAATTAACGCAGAATATGAAAAGGAAAAAGGGACTGAGGGTTTTAACCTGAAAGACTTTGTGCTGGAGAATTTTGATTTTTTAGGAGCAAAAATTTCTATTCAAAGAGAAGATCATTTGCCTATTGATCAACATATAGAAAAGCTTTGGGATGAATTGACCCGCACGGCGTATGAAGAGAAAGGTACATTGCTGAAACTTCCTAAGCCTTACATTGTTCCCGGTGGCCGTTTTAATGAGTTTTTTTATTGGGACAGTTATTTTATCATGCTTGGACTTCAGGTTTTCGGAAGGGTGGAAATGATGGAAAATATCATTGAGAACTGCTCTTACCTGATTCTTAATGTAGGATTTGTACCTAATGCAAGCCGTACTCATTTCTTAAGCCGTTCCCAGCCGCCTTACTTTTCGTTAATGCTTGATCTGTTGTTTGAAACGACAAAAGATGAAACTGTTTACACGAAATACCATTCTACGCTGGAAAAAGAATATGCATTCTGGATGAACGGAGAAGAAGGACTGGAAAATAATTCAAGTATAAAAAGGGTAGCGAAAACAGATTCAGGTGATGTTTTAAACCGATATTATGATGCAGAAAATACTCCAAGGCCTGAAAGTTATGTCATAGATATTGAAGACGCAGAAAACGCTGCCAGTGAGCAATTTTACAGAAATATACGAAGCGCCTGCGAATCCGGCTGGGATTTTTCCAGCAGATGGTTTGAAGATGGTGAAACGATACAAACGATAGAAACACTGAATATTGCTGAAGTAGATGTGAATTGCCTGTTATGGAATTTGGAAAAAACATTGGCAAAGTCTTCTGCACTTCAGAATTTCACAGAAAAAGAAAATTATTTTACTCAAAGAGCAGCGGACAGAAAACGAATGATTGATCACTATTTCTGGGATGAAAGTGCCGGAATTTTTAAAGATTATCACCTAAAAAAACACAAAAAAACATCTTCTGAACATATTGCTGCTCTTTACCCTTTATTCCTGGGATTGGCTAATAAGGAACAGGCAAAAGCGGTTTCTGAAACTATAGCTGAAAAATTCCTGTATCAGGGCGGCCTTGTGACAACGACGAAAAATAGTGGACAGCAGTGGGATCTTCCCAATGCATGGGCTCCCTACCAATGGCTGGGGTATAAAGCAATGATGAATTACGGCTTTACAGCAGTAGCGGAGGAGATCAAAAATAATTGGTGTTCCAATGTAGAAAGGGTGTATAACAACACGGGAAAACTGATGGAAAAATATAATGCATTAGACACGGAAACGATTGCGGGAGGGGGAGAATATCCTAATCAAGATGGATTTGGCTGGACAAACGGAGTCTATTTAAAGTTGAAACAAAACTAAATAAATATAAAAAAGTCATGACTATGAAAAAAAAATCGATTTTTTTACTCGCAGCCACTGCCACACTGTATTTTAATAATGTGTATGCGCAGGAAACTCCACAGGATTCGATAAAAACATCTTCTATTGATCAGATTGTTATCACCGGAAACTCGGGACCGAAAAAGAAAATTGAATCCAGCACGGCGATTTCTACTTTCACCGCAAAAGAAATTCAGAAACAGAATCCTATCAGTGCTGCCGCTTTGTTGCAGCGTGTACCGGGATTTGCCGTAGAAACTTCAGGAGGTGAGGTTGGAAATAACCTTTTTGCAAGAGGGATTCCTTCCGCAGGAGCCTATGAATTTGTACAGGTACAGGAGGATGGTCTTCCTGTTTTTGAAGACGGTGCATTACAATTTGCCAATGCCGATAACTTTTTCCGTGTCGACAACAGTGTAAGCAGACTGGAAGCTTTAAGAGGAGGTTCAGGTTCTATTTATGCCAATAATTCTCCCGGAGGATTGATTAACTTTATTACTAAAGAAGGGACGAATGATTTTAAAGGAACTGCCAAACTTGAAAGCAGTACATACGGATTGATGCGTACCGATCTGAATGTAGGAGGCGCTTTGGTAAAAGATAAACTGTTCTTTAATGTCGGAGGTTTTTACAGAACCGATAGCGGAATCAGAAAAACTGGTTTTAAAGCTAATAACGGAGGCCAGATCAGAATGAATTTAAAATATGTATTTGATAAAGGCTATGCTAAAATCTATTATAAAAAGCTGGACGACAGAAATACATTCTATCTTCCGATCCCTTTAACCAACGATTTAAAAGAATTTCCAGGTTTCAATGCCAATTATGGAACGTACAGTTACAGAACCATCAGCCAGCTTAATATTCCGCAGGCAGGAGGCGGATTCTTCAAAAGAAATTTAGAAGATGGAATTCATCCGAAAGTAGACGCAATTGGTGCTGAATTTAAATATGATCTTGGAAATAATTTCAGTGTTTTAAACAAAACGAGATACACGGATATCAATATGGCATACACGGGAATATTCCCGGCGGGAGCTCCTAAAACAGCGGCTGCTTTTGCCAACAGTAACGGAATTGCCGGAAGTAACTACCAATATTCTCTGGTGTCCAATGGTGCTGTTATTAATCCGCAATATGTTCAGGAGCTTGGATATTGGGCTATTGATAAGAAAATGAACAATTTCGTCAATGACCTTCAGTTCAACTATAAATTTGACAAAGGAAATGTTACGGCAGGTTTCTATAAATCCAACTGGAAATCCAATCAGTACTGGAACTGGAGTAATATTCTGACCACTGTATCAGATAAACCACAACTGCTGAACTTAGTAGATACTTCTTTGACTCCGAATTCTACAGGGTATTCCAAAACGTATAACGGAGTTACTGATATGTCTTTTCTCCTTAGAGATTCACAAACGCAGGGAAGCTTAAATGATCTTTACTTAAACCTCGATTATAAAATTACAGATGACCTGAGTTTTAATGGAGGAATCCGTTACAGCCGCGATTTTTATAAAGGATATTCTGTTAATACCACGACAGCCAATCTAAATAATTCCGGATTAACGACGGACGGAACACACAGTTTCTTAACGACTACAGCAGACGATAATATGTCTGTGTTGGGGAATAAATACAACTACTGGAGCTATAATGTAGATAAAGTATCCTATACGTTAGCATCAAATTATAAAATTAATAATGAAAATGCAGTCTATGCTCGTTTTTCTCACGGTTTCAGATCTCCAAACGAAGAAGCATATTACAATTATTTCACGTCAGCTCAGGATGGACCTTTGAAAACAGTAACGACCAATCAGCTGGAAGTGGGATATAAATATTATTCGCGTACTTTCGATATCGGGGTGATTCCTTTCTATTCTACACTTAAAAACCTTTCCTTTACTGATGTATTCTCCGATGGTACTTCAGAAAATAAATTTGCCAATACCAGCAACCTTGGGGTAGAAGTAGAAGGATATGCCAGATTATTTAACAATCTCGTGGAAGTAGGATTTAACGGAACATTCCAGAATCCGAAATATAAAAACTTTACAGGGAAAAATGCTGACGGAACGGTATTCGATTATGATGGAAATACCGTAAGAAGAATTCCTAAGTTTTATTTCAACATTGCACCTTCGGTAAACATTACAAAGCAATGGAGAGCTTATGTAAGCTATAATTATTACGGAAAACGTTTCCAGAACGAAGCGAATACGGATGATTATGTATTGCCGGCATTCAGTGAATTCGGTGCGGGAACCTCCTATCAGATGGGTAAAATACGTTTTGCAATCGACGGAACCAATATTTTCAATACCATCGGAATCACAGAAGGAGATCCAAGATCTCAGGATGCTTCTGTATCCAATATCAGAATGGCAAGACCTATTATGGGAGCTGCTGTAAGAGGGTCCATTACTTTAGATTTCTAAAATCAATATCCATATTATTACAAAACCGCCGGATTTTTCTGGCGGTTTTTCTGTATATTTTAAATCAAATAGCCTTTAGAAAAAAGGATTGTGCTGTTTTTCAAAACCAATGGTGGTAGGATTTCCGTGGCCTGAGAATACCTGGGTGTCATCTTCTAAAACGAAAAGCTTAGTTTTGATTCCGTTAATAAGCTGCTCATGATTCCCTTTATACAAATCTGTTCTTCCGATGCTTCCTTCAAAAAGAACATCACCCGAGATCATGAATTTCTGGGTCTCATTATGATATACTACACTTCCTGGAGAATGTCCGGGAACATGATAAATTTTAAAATTTTCCCCGTCCAGATCAAGTTCATCCCCTTCATTAACGTACTGGATATCAGCTTTTACAGGATTGATGTTCATTCCAAATCTCATTCCGCTGGCCTGAAGCATGTCCAAAACATCCTGATCCTCCTCATGCATATACACGGGGACTTTAAACTTGTCAAAAGCCCATTGAAGTCCCAAAACATGATCGATATGTGCGTGTGTTAAAAGAATTTTCTGGATCTTCAACCCATTTTCAGTAATAAAACTGTCAATCGCTTCCGTTTCCTGTTCATTTGTATTACCCGGATCGATTAACCAGGCATTTTTATTTTCATTATAAAGTATATATGTATTTTCGCTCGCAAAATTGAATACGAATCCTTGTATCTGAAGCATAGGTTGAATATTTTTTTATCAAAAATACGATATTATTAAGAAAATGGCGTTTTTTTGGTATCTTCGTCATAATGAAAACTTTGCGAATACTTTTACTTTCTTTGAGCGGATTGGCTTTTGGGCAAAACATCCAAAGCATCCAGTTATTTAATCCTCAAACCAACGACGAAACTCCGGTGATCAGATTTAATGAAAAACTGGTTTTAAGCTTTGACGATCTTACCAACTCAAGTCAGGTTTACAGATATACATTAAAGCATTATGATAGAAACTGGAATGACGACAATCTTTTCTTTACAGAATTTGCCAATGGAAGTTTAAATGATTTGTTAGATCAGTTTCAGTATTCATTCAATACGCTGCAGGCATACACGCATTATAAACTTACTTTTCCGAACGAAAAAATACAGCCTAAAATTTCAGGAAATTATGAACTTATCGTTTATAAGGATTCTGCGGATAAACCTCTATTTAAAAGAAGATTTTATATTGTGGAAGACATGGCAACTTTAGGACTAAAAGTTTCAAGAATTGCAGACGCAAAAAATCCAAATGTTAACCAGAGAGTAGAAGTGCAGGCTGTTTCCAAAGGGGGAGACCTTTCCTCGAATGTCAATTCTATGACTCTCCAAGTGATGCAGAATAACAATCCCAATATCACAGTAAGCAATCTTAAACCGAGTGCTACATTGGGAAATCAACTGCTCTTTCAGCAGCTGAGTCTTACGTTTCCGGGAAATAATGAATTTTATTATTTCGATAATAAAAATATGAATGTTGCAGCAGACATGGTTCAGGCTACTGAATTAAAAGATGGGGTTAACCAGACTTATCTTCATCCTGTATGGGCATTTCCTTTAAATTATCAATACCAGCCGGACGTAAACGGAGCCTGGTACTACAGGAGAAACGACATTGGCCGTGAAAGAGATGCAGAAAGAGAAGCAGATTATTCATGGGTATATTTTTCATTAGAATCTGACCCTGCGGAGAAAAATATTTATGTATTGGGTGGTTTTAACAATTTTACACCAAGTAAAGAAAATCAAATGCAGTATGATGCAGCCAATAAAAGATATGTGGCTAAAATATTCCTGAAGCAAGGTTTCTATAACTACCTTCTGGCAACAAAAGGGGATGATGGAACGTTGAATTTCGGTGAAATCAACGGGAATTTCTGGCAAACAGAAAATCTTTATCAGGGATTTTTATATTACGCTCCTTTCGGAAGAAGTTATGACGGCCTTATGGGATACGGAGAGTTTAGAACTCCAATCGGTAAATAAATAATATGCATCGCATATTGAAAAAAATATTTCATAAAAAGAGGATTTAAGTTAAATTTATTAGTCTATAATTCTAGTAGAGATTAAAATATTTTAATTAAATCCTAATAATTTGAAAAATTACTTGAATTATAATTAGTTATTATTCCTATTGTTTGCGTTTTATTTAAAGATAGTATTGTTTTATTGTAAAAAAGCTATAAATTAGTCTTTCACAATTAACAATATATTTTTTTATGAAAACAAAATTTATCTTTGCAGTAAGTATTGCTGCTTCCGCCTTTCTATTTGGGCAAGACACTACACCATCAAAAATAATCTCCGGTAAAAATGGACTTCACGCAGAACTGATCAGATTTGACAAGAGCGGTCCCAACTTCCAAGGAAACCCGGTGCTGTTTGATGAAAAATCAAATAGAATGTCTCAGGGCCAGGGGTTAAAGATAGGCTTAGAAAAAGATCAACTGGGCTTTGAAACTCACAGATTTCAACAAACAATCAATAATATTCCTGTAGAATACGGAATGATGGCTGTTCAGACAAAAGGAGGTAAGATTGTAGGTGAAACCGGAAAATGGCTTATGAAAGTGCCAACTTTAGAAAAGAAAGCGGCTATTTCTGAAAGCATTGCCTTGCAAAGTGCCTTATCATTTGTAAAAGCTGATTCTTATAAATGGGAGAATAAGGACGAAGAAGATTTTATTAAAAAAGATTCTAAAAACTCTAATGCCACTTTTGCTCCTAAAGGAGAATTGGTATACTATTCAGATCCTTCTGAGGAGAGGTTATCAGAATTAAAACTTGCCTATAAATTTGATATATACGCAGAAAAACCGTTAAGCAGACAGTATGTATTTGTAGATGCTAAAAATGGGGAAGTTTTAGGCGTGGATGCTATCATTCATGATGTGAATGCTCCGGGAACTGCAACCACTGCTTATAGCGGAAGCCAGGCAATCGTAACTGATTCTTATAACGGAAGCTATAGATTAAGAGAGACAGGACGTAACGGTGGAACATCTGTTGAAACATATAATCTGAAAAAAGGTACTAACTATTCATCTGCTGTAGATTTTACAGATACAGATAATGCATGGAATAATGTAAATACAGCTTTAGACCAATATGCAACCGATGCCCATTGGGGAGCAGAAAAAACGGTAGATTATCTTAAAACAAAATTCAACAGAAACAGTATTGATAACAATCATTTTGCGATTAAATCCTATGTACATTACTCAACCAATTACTTCAATGCATTCTGGGATGGTACGAGAATGACTTATGGAGATGGAAGTGCTTCAACCAATGGCGGAAAACCGTTAACAGCTCTGGATGTTTGTGGCCACGAAATTACCCATGGTATGACATCAAAAACAGCAAACCTTGCCTATCAAAGAGAATCCGGAGCATTGAATGAAGGTTTTTCTGATATTTTTGGAAACAGTATAGAATTTTGGGCAAGACCGACTAAAGCGAGCTGGAAATTAGGTGAAGATTTTAATTATGTTATCAGGGATATGGCTAATCCTAATGCGTATAGCCAGCCTGATACTTATAAAGGAACGTATTGGAAGGATGCGAGCACTTCTTGTACTCCTCAAGGAAACCCGAATTTACCTGGATATAATGATTATTGTGGTGTTCATACCAATTCAGGAGTTCTGAATTTCTGGTATTATTTATTAGTAACCGGCGGAACCGGAACCAACGATAAAGGATTTGCTTATAACGTTTCAGGAATTGGATTAGATAAAGCTGGAGCTATTGCTTACAGAACATTGACAACATACCTTACTTCTTCTTCCAGTTATGCTACCGCCAGAACATATTCGCTTCAGGCTGCAGCAGATTTATACGGAGCAGGCAGTAATGAAGTAACGCAAACTACCAATGCATGGAATGCAGTAGGAGTAGGTGGAGGTACTTCTGCGGCAGGTAAATCTGCAGCGGTAACTAATGCATCGCTTTATACAATCAGTCCAAATCCAGCTACGGATAAATTCACGGTAGGATTTGAAGGAAAAGAAGGAAATGGGCTTGTTGAATTGATTAGCCTAACAGGAAAAAGAGAAGTTTCAGAAAAGTTTAAGATCACAGATGGGATAAACAAATTAGATGTAAATCTTCCATCCAATATGCTTCCGGGAGTATATATCGTATTGGTGAATGGACAAAATGCTGGAAACTTACTTAAAAAATAAGAGATAAATTTAATATTGACTCATCTTACAATACATGGAGTCATTTATTAAAAATTCTAATCCGGGAAATTAAATTTCCCGGATTTTTTATGTGTTATTGATGTGAATGAATTTAATCTTCTTTGAAAATTGCAGTCACCAGCAGGCTTTCTTCATTTTCAACAATGTAATGAATGTGCACGGGGAAGTTCTTCATCCTGTCAAAGGTGATCTCTTTTTCTCTTATTGGATGCGTTTGGGAATGTTCCTGGATTTTGCAGATTGATTCCTTCAGATCATCAAGAAATTCGACTCCTTTGTTTTCTCTTTCTGCATTGAATACCCTCATCAGTAGTTTGATGTCGTTTTTGGCGATAGAAGAGAGGAGTACTTTCATTAGGCAATACTCTTTTTCAGCTCAGAAATATTTTCGTAAAAATCAAGTTTCGTTTTAGGATAGTCATCATGAAACTGAATCCGGTACAAAACTTCATCCAGTTGAAATTGCGGAATTGAAAGGCTGTTTTCCATTTCTAGACTTTCTACCATTCTTGTAACGGTTTTTAGTAATTCCGGGGTAAGATTTTCAATCTTACGTTTTAATAGATCGGCTGTAGTATGCATCATTATTATTTTTTAAAGTTAATAATGTTTTTTGATGGGGTAAAGGTATGAAAAAATATATTATTTTATATTTTAATACTTAAATATTAGGGGGTTGATTTGATTTATTATCAAAAATTAATAAAATTAACCATTTTTAATGGGGTGTCTAATAAAAAATGCACTTAGTTAAAACCAAGTGCCTTGAATGTATATCGCAATTATGTATCAAACCAGATAAAACTCATTAAGCTTTTCCTCACATAATGTTTTTACCACTTCAATCCATCGGTCCTCATCATTAAGACAAGGAATATAATGGAAGTTTTCTCCACCGGCATGCTGAAACTGCTCTTTACCTTCCACAGAAATCTCTTCCAGGGTTTCCAGACAGTCTGAAACAAAAGCAGGACAAACAATTGCTAAGTTTTTAATTCCTTTTTTAGGAATCGTTTCTAACGTTTCATCCGTGTAAGGTTCCATCCATTTATCTTTTCCTAACCTTGACTGGAAGGATACGATTACTTTTTCTTTCGGCAGACCCAATTTAGAAATCACAGTCTCCGTAGTTTTAAAACATTGATGTCTGTAACAGAACTGGTGGCTCGGATTTTCGTCTCTTGAACAGCAGTCGTTTAAATTACAGGTTTTTGTAGGATCTGTTTTATAGATATGTCTTTCCGGAACACCGTGATAAGAGAATTGTAATGCGTCAAAGTTTTCAGGAAGTTTCTCCCTGATGCTCTCCGCCAAACAGTCGGTGTAGATCTCCCTGTTATAAAAAGGCTGTATATAATTGATCTTTATTGTTGGAAATTTTTTCTTTCTTACCTCCTCCGCTTTGTCAATTACAGTTTCCGTAGTGCTCATAGCGTACTGCGGATACAACGGGAAAAGAACAACCTCAGTAACTCCTTTATCCACAAGTTTTTGAATTCCTGCTTCAATACTTGGCTGTGCATATCTCATTCCTATTTCTACAGGAACATCAACAATTTTCTGAAGTTTTTTCTGGATTTTTTGTGTAATAACGATCAGGGGAGAACCCTCATCTGTCCATACTGTTCTGTAGGCAGCCGCGGATTTTGGAGGTCTTGTATTTAAAATAATTCCCTGTACTAATAATGCACGAAAGATCCAACGGTAATCTATTACCTTTTCGTCCATCAAAAACTCATCAAGATATTCCTTTACATCCTTTACATCCGTAGACCTTGGTGAGCCGAGATTTACCAGTAAAATTCCTTTTTTAGCCAATATTTTTAATTTTTAATTATGAAATAGAGTTCTCGAAATCAATTATAAATTTTGATACCTTAGTTAAAGTATTGTTTTCAATAATACCGTGACTATTGATTTTTCCCTTAATTCCTTTTATGATTAACCCATTATAATCTTCTATTGATGCACCAAGAGTTTTTAGAATCAATACCAATTCTTCATGGCCTCTTTCTCCATTTGCTGACGCCGTAATAACAGCTGTCGGCTTTTCAGAAAAAATGGTAGTAGAAACACACCACTCCAGTAGGTTTTTCAATCTGCTGGGAATACTGAAAATATATTCCGGAGTAGAAAATATAACGCCTGCCGAATGATTAATATCATTTCTGATCTTAAGTATTTCTGCAGGAGTATTAGAATCTGTTAACGAGGTATCAAAATGGGGAAGAATAGAAAGATCATCATAGATTTGGAAGTCAGCATTTGTGTCTGATGCAATAGCTTGCTCAATTAACTTCATATTGCTGGAGTTTTTTGAAGCACTGCCAATAATGACTACAATTTTCTTTCTATTATCCATTCTATGGAAATTATCCGTTCACAGCTTCCACTCTTTCTACCAAATCAGGAACGAATTGTTTTAAAATACTTTCAATTCCGTTTTTCAAGGTAGCAGTAGAACTTGGGCATCCTGAGCATGCACCCTGTAGAAGCATTTTTGCTGTTTTGCTGGCTTCGTCATATTCCATTAAAGAAATTTTTCCACCATCATTTTCTACAGCAGGGGCAACATATTCATTAAGGATATCAGAAATCTTCTGTTCGTCGTTGGTATATTCTCTGTTGATGATTTTTTCAACAGGATTTTCATGTCTCTGAGCTTCAACATTGGAAATTTCGCCTCCATTTTGTAAATATTCAGCGATCAGTCCGCGTACAGCCATCATTACCTGATGCCATTCCACAGAGTGATCTCTGGTTACTGCTACAAAATTATCAGAGATAAAAACTTCTTTCGTGAAATCAAACTCTTTAAAAATAGCCTGAGCCAAAGGAACTCCCTCTGCTTCATCTCTTGATTTTACTTCAACAAATCCGTCAATCAGCAATTGGTTGGAAACAAACTTCATCACGTTAGGATTAGGAGTCATTTCAGCATAAATCTGATACATTTCTCTCTTCTTTTGAAGATAGATTCTCGGATTGGCAAGTAATTCATCCTCAATAACATTTTTAAGGCTTTCTGCCACATGCTCCCATTCGATAGTATCTTGCTTTGCAACCGCTACAAAATTGGCTGTGATGAAAACTCTTTCTACAAAAGGATAATTGAAAAGCTCCTGTGCAAGAGGAATTTCTGAAATATCTGAACTTCTGTCCAATTCTAAAGACCCGGGAATCAAGTTGTAATCAGCAACAAATTTCATCACTTTTGGGTTTTCAGTTGGTTCTATAAGTATCGTACGCATTTTTTCGTTAAATTTGAGATACAAAAATACGCAATTAGAAGTTAGAAGCTAGCGATTAGAAGTTAGATTTTTGCTATCACTGTGATTTAGAAAAAATCAGAAGACTGAGGGAGACAGGGAATGTAAGGCAGAAATCCTTACCGGCACTGAAAGCTGGAATCATAACAATAAGGTTGATGTATTTTCAGATTAACACAATTTAATTTATCAAATTAAAAATATGGCGCTTGTAAAAGAACTTTTAGGAAAAACACCACAGATTGGTGAGGATACATTTTTAGCAGAAACAGCAATTATCATTGGTGATGTTACGATGGGAAAAAGCTGCAGCGTTTGGTATAATGCAGTAATAAGAGGAGATGTAAACTATATCACCATGGGAGATAAGGTGAATGTTCAGGATAATGTGATGCTGCACTGTACCTATGAGAGATTTCCTCTAAAAATAGGAAATAATGTTTCAATTGGACATAATGCCATTGTTCATGGATGCACCATTCAGGATAATGTACTGATCGGGATGGGTTCTATTGTTATGGATGACTGTCTGGTGGAGGAAAATTCTATCGTAGGAGCGGGCTCTGTTGTGACGCAAGGCACCCACATTAAATCCGGAGAAGTTTGGGGCGGTGTTCCTGCCAGAAAAATTAAAGACATTTCTGCTCAGTTGCTAGAAGGAGAAGTAAATAGAATAGCAGACAATTATGTGAAATATTCTTCCTGGTACAAAGAATAACAGCTTGAAATACTACATAACAAAAGCTTCATCCAAAAGGTGAAGCTTTTTATTTAATCTGTGATGAGCAATTTTGATTTCAAGAGATATAACCTATTATTTTGGGTAGATCACTTCAGCTTTTCCGTTCACACATCGTATTCCAGTAGGTTCTCCAATCATTGCACAGTCTGAAGTAATTCCAAATTTAGTATTGAAATCTTTTTCTTTATTATTGTAATCTTCGATTTTAGGTAAGATGGAACTTTCTAATTTTTTAGGATAGGCAATATAAAACTTAGGTCCGCCGCAGGCTTTTGATCCCATAGGTGCAGATGCCCATTCGTCAGTATTACCTGTACATTTTTCCTTGGAAATTGCACTGTTTATCGTAGCCTTTAACTTGTCCAGCTGTGCCTGGTCATATTTCTGACTGCTTTCATCAACAGGCCTTTCAGAAATATCTTTAGGTAAATTTTCTGTATCGGGTATTTTGGTTTTACACGAAATAACGGTTAAGCTGGTACACAATACTAATAGAGGTATTTTTATGAATAGGGTTCTCACAATAAATCTTTTTTTCTGGTCAATAATTTTCAAAACGTATGCCAAGATAGAAAAATCAAATTCATTTACGTAATTTTGCAGCGATGAACAATCATTTTTTTGACTTAATAGAATATACCAACCGAAGTGTTTTTCTTACAGGAAAAGCGGGGACAGGTAAAACAACCTTCCTTAATGATTTTGTAAAAAAGACCAGGAAAAAACATATCGTGGTAGCACCTACGGGAATTGCTGCCATCAATGCAGGCGGCGTCACCATTCATTCCATGTTTGGGTTGCCTTTGCGAACTTTTTTGCCGACTACGGAACGGATCGATGAAAGCCTCGGGAATAATATAGCCGATCTTATGCCTCATTTCAAATACCGGAAAGATAAACTTAAACTGCTTCGGGAGGTTGAAGTTCTTATTATAGATGAGGTTTCTATGCTGCGGGCAGATGTTTTGGATATGATGGATTTCTCCCTGAGATTCATCAGACGGAATACCCAGCGTTTTGGCGGGGTTCAGATGCTGTTCATCGGGGATCTTTATCAGCTGCCGCCGGTAGTAAGAGATGAGCACATTTTAAAAATGTATTATCAGTCGCCGTTTTTCTTCGACAGTCTTGCGATCAAAGATATTCCTTTGCTGACGATTGAGCTGACCAAAGTGTACAGACAGTCTGACGAAAGCTTTTTAGCCATTCTGAATGCTATCCGTGACGGTGATGTAGGCAATATTGATTTTGAACATCTTAATGAAAGATATGATCCCGATTTTAATGCGGGGGAAAATTCATATGTTTATCTGTGTTCGCACAATAAAATGGCTGATGAGATCAATCAGGAAAAACTGAAAGAGATCAAAGTAGACGGTTCTACCTATGAAGCGAAACTTTTTGGAGAGTTTAAAGAAAACCAGTTTCCCAATGAACAGTTTTTAGAATTGAAAGTGGGAGCCCAGATTATGTTTATCAGAAATGATATTTCTCCTGAAAAAAGATATTTTAACGGAAAGCTGGGGGAAATTGTCGGTTTAGATGAAAGCGAAATCAAAGTTGTTCTGGACGGTAGCGAAAAAGAAATTACCGTAAAAAGAGAAGTTTGGGAACAGAAAAAATATTTTCTGGACACGGATAAAAATATTAAAGAGGAAGTGCTGGGAAGTTTTGAACAGTTTCCGATCAAACTGGCCTGGGCCGTGACGATCCATAAAAGTCAGGGACTTACTTTTGATAAAGTGATTATTGACGCCGGAAAAAGTTTTACGGCAGGCCAGGTGTATGTTGCTTTATCACGATGCCGTACACTGGAAGGAATTGTTTTAAAATCTAAAATCACTCCTGAAGTTATTTTCAAAGATAACAGGATTCTGCAGTTTCAGGGCTCTACTTTTGCCAATGATAATGTGGAGGCTATCCTCAACCAGGAGAAATATGATTACAGCATCAAAAAAGTGCTGCGTACACTGGATTCAAGATGGTTTTTGAATGAAGTGGAAAAATGGAACAAGCTTTCTATAGCTACAAAAAGTATTGATAACGTAAAAAGCAACCAGCTCTATCTGCAGCTAAAACATGAAACGACCCAGCTTGGGAAGATTTTTGAAAAACTGGAAAAAATTCTGTTTCAGAAAGTAGGTAATTTTATTATCGAAAAAGAAGAATGGACGGAAATTGAAACCAAGTCTAAAGGAGCGGTTAATTTCTTTTTTACAGCTGTTAAAGATAAAATTTTTAATCCTTTAAAAGAGTTTTATGCTGAAATTAAAGGCGCTAAAGGCTTGAAACAGTATAATGACGAATTAAGAGACTGGCTGGAAGATATTGAAGAATATTTAAACAGCTTAAAAGATATACATCTGTTGGAAACCAGATTGCTGGATGAGAAAAATGATAAAGAAGTAAGCATGGTTATTGCAAAAGTACCTTCTCAGATACTTACTTTCCAACTGTTTGAACAGGGAAAAACGATTGCTGAAGTTGCTTTTGAAAGAGGGTTGGTAAAAGAAACAGTCATTGGACATTTGGCAAAATTTGCCGAGCAGGGATTATTGGATATCTCAAGAGTAATTACCACCGATAAGATCAAGGCTTTTGAAAACGAATTCTATAAAAACCCACATGAAACTTTATCAGAATGGAAAGCGGCATTACCCAATGAATTTGAATTTAATGAAATCAGGATTCTGATTAATCATTATAATTTTAAGAAGCAGAGAGGGAATGATCTTCAGGCTGAGGCTAAGTAATCATTTTATATTCATCTTTAATAATACCAAACTTTTACATATTTTTTATAATTAAAATCATCGAGATATAAACTGAAAAGTAATAGTTTTTCTCTCACTACAGCCATTAAACATATCAATTACAAAAAGTAACTAATGCGGTTTATATGTTTTACATTTGTTTGGTTTTAGACCAATAATGTAAAGATTATGAAAAATTTTGAAATTTCTGTGTTAGACCTTGCTCCCGTAAAGCAGGGAAAAAGCATTCATGATACGTTTCAGGACAGTTTGTCTTTAGCAAACCATACTGAACATCTTAATTATAAAAGATTCTGGCTTGCCGAACACCACAATATGGAAAGCATTGCCAGCTCTGCCACGTCTGTGTTAATCGGTTTTATCGCCAATGGAACAAAAAAAATTAAAGTGGGATCAGGAGGTATCATGTTGCCCAACCACAGCTCCCTGATCATTGCCGAACAATTTGGAACATTGGAATCTCTTTTCCCCGGAAGAATTGATCTGGGAGTGGGAAGAGCGCCGGGAACAGACGGTTTAACCGCTCAGGCATTAGGCAGAAACCCGGCAATCATCAATGAACAGTTTCCAAGACAGATCCTGGAACTTCAAAGATACTTTTCCAAAGAAAATTCTGATGCATTGGTGCGTGCCATTCCTGGTGAAGGATTGGATATCCCGATTTATATTTTAGGTTCCAGTACCGACAGTGCGTGGCTGGCTGCAGAACTCGGACTTCCATATGCATTTGCGGGACATTTTGCTCCTGAACAGATGGAAATGGCTTTTAATATATACAGAGAACATTTCGAACCTTCAAAACAACTGGACAAACCTTATATTTTAGCCTGCATCAATGGAGTAGCCGCGGAAACATCTGAGGAGGCTCATAAACTTTCAACAACTTTATTTCAGGCATTTATCAATATTGTAAGAAACGATAGAAAGCCTTTTGCACCACCGGTAGATGATATGGATGACATCTGGTCACCCATGGAAAAATCTATGGTATTGCAAAAGCTGCGATATAGTTTCATAGGAGATCAGGCAGAAATAGAAGAAAAGCTGAAAAATTTTCAGGAGAAATTCAATGTTGACGAATTAATCATCAACTCCCACATTTACGACCATCAGAAAAGACTTGAGTCTTACGATATATTCAGAAAGGCAGCAGACTCCTTATTCAAAGCGTAATAAACCGTTTATATTAATTGGCAGATGCTTATTATTATGAGTATCTTTGCAAAAATCAAAAAGTAAAAATGTCTGATATTAAATTAAATACTATTCCAGAGGCTATTGAAGACCTTAAAAATGGTAAAATAATCATAGTAGTAGATGATGAGAACAGAGAAAACGAAGGTGATTTTCTTTGTGCTGCGGAACTTACAACTCCTGAGCTTATAAATTTTATGGCCGTTCATGGAAGAGGCTTAATCTGTATGCCGCTTCCGGAAAAAAGATGCGACGAGCTAGGTTTAGAGATCATGGTTAGCAGAAGCAGCGATCCTAAAGAAACTGCCTTTACCGTATCCGTTGACCTTTTAGGAAACGGAACCTCAACAGGTATTTCTGCTGGTGACAGAGCGAAAACGATTTTAGCATTAATGGATGAAAAATCAAAACCTACCGATTTCATGAGACCGGGGCACATTTTCCCGCTTCGTGCAAAAAAAGGAGGTGTTTTGAAAAGAGCCGGTCATACGGAAGCTGCCATTGATCTTACTAATTTAGCAGGATTGAAAGAAGGAGGTGTGATTTGTGAAATCATGAATGAAGATGGTACGATGTCCCGTTTGCCTGACCTTTATGCATTTGCTCAGAAACATGACATGAAGATCGTTTCTATTGAAGATTTAATCCATTATCAACTTAAAAAAGGAAATCTTATTGAAAGGCTGGAAGAGAGAAAAGTAAAAACCCATTACGGTGAGTTTGATTTCTATGCTTTCAGAGAAACTTCCAACGAACAGATTCACTTTGCATTAGCAAAAGGATCTTGGACAGTGGATGAGCCTGTTTTAGTAAGAGTTCAGTCTTCAGATTCTTATTTTGATGTATTGACAAGACTTAACAATGGGGAAAAACCACTATTGGAGAAAGTGACCAATATGATTAATGAAGAAGGAAAAGGAGTCGTTATTTTTATTAATAATGTTTCCAATTCTGAAAATACATTAAAAAAATTACAGCAGTTTCTGGATTATCAGGATGGTCAGGAAAAGCGTCCAACATTAGCATATAATTACAGAGATTACGGGATCGGAACACAGATCCTGAAAAACCTGGGAATTAATAAATTTAAGGTAATCACTCAGAATCCTGATGTTAAACCTCAGGTAGGAGGATATGACGTTGAGGTGACTGAACTGGTTCAACTATAAAATATATATGTTTGCTATGTGAATGGTGAACTGTGAATAGTCAATTTTGCTTTGCAAGTGAATATTTACATGTTGTTAATCCACTAATGAACTATCTTTCGACGAAATAAAAATGGCTTGATAAAATCAAGCCATTTTTATTTCGTCGAAATTTCTGAATCCATTCAGAAAATCTTTGATACTCATTCTTTTCTTTCCTTCCAGCTGCAATTCCAAAGGCTCATAAAATCCATCCTGAGTATAAATTTTAAAGGTATTTTTAGAGATTTCTAAGGTGCCGGCAGGTTTTTCATGGTCTGCAATTTCAAATTTTCCGGCATATATTTTCAATCCTTTTTCCTCATCCCCAATTTTTAATGTGGTAAATGCTGCAGGATAAGGTGACATTCCCAGAATAAACTGATGAACTGTTTTTGAAGGAGCATCCCAGTTTATTTTGGTATCTTCTTTAAAGATTTTATAGGCGTTTTTAGGATGTTCGACTTGAGGCTGAGGTCTTTCTTCAATAGCATTTTCTGCTAATCCGTCCAACGTTTTTACTACGAGCTTAGAACCCATTTCCATAAGTCGGTCATGAAGACTTCCTGCATTTTCATCAGGCAGAATATTAATTTCTTCCTGAAGAAGGATATTTCCTTCATCTATTTTTTCATTAATAAAAAATGTTGTGGCTCCTGTTTTTTCTTCCCCATTGATCACTGCGTAATTAATAGGGGCAGCGCCTCTATAATCGGGTAGGAGAGAAGCATGAAGGTTAAAAGTACCCATTGCTGGCATTTCGAATAGAACTTTAGGCATCATTCTGAAAGCAACAACTACAAAAACATCCGCATGTAATGCTCTGAGTGATTCCAAAAATTCAGGATTTTTTAATTTTTCAGGTTGAAAAACCGGAATGTTATTTTCTGCCGCAAATACTTTAACCGGAGATTGATTGATTTTTTGTCCGCGCCCGCTGGCTTTGTCGGCAACGGTTACTACGCCTACAACTTCATGATTTGATTGATGGATGGCTTCCAGTGAAGTCTTTGCAAACTCTGGAGTTCCTAGAAAAACTACTTTCAATGATTTCATACTGCAAAGATAGGAGTCTTTTGATGACTGAAAAATAAAAATTGTAGATATTAAGGTTGTTGATAGTGAATGGTGACGGTTGTTAGTGAACAGTTATTGTTTTTTAGAATTTTATTTTCCCATTTTTAAACTAAAAGCTTAAAACAAAACACCTACGCCAGTGCGTATGTTCTGAAATTAACCATTCTTACCTTTCCGGAATCTAACAGAAAGATAAGATTTTCCAAAATGTTCTCCTTGGAATGATAGCTCAGCTGAACAGACAATTCTTCAATCGTTGAGGCCCTTTTGGATAATAGATTGATGATCTGTAAAGAAATATTTTTTCCGAAAATCGACTGTTTATTTTTCTCACATACGGAACACTGACCGCAGTTTTTAGAATTCTTCTCTCCGAAATATGAAAGAATTAATTTCATTTTACAGTAGTCTTTGTCCTCTACGTAAAACTTCATTTCTTCCCATTTCTGAATTTTGTTTCGCTGGATGTGTTCAAACAATTTCCAGAAGGCAGCATTAATAGCTCTTTCGTCTCTGGGTTTTAAAAATTTTATACTCGATAAAGCACCATCCACATATTCCAGATAATTTTTCTTCTGGAGTTCTTTCAGACGTTCTTTAATCAGGTCAATGCTGATTCCTAATTTATTACTTACCTGTTGTTCACTGAACATAACCTTATGGGTAGTAATACCGGAAATAGTACGAAGCATAAGCTCTATGAAATAAGCATCTTTTTGAGGGAGCTGATCAATCTCATCAGCCTGCATTAAAAGTTGCAGGGAAGACAGGCTTTTGTTGTCATTAAAGTAAATTATTTCCTGGTTGTGAAGGAAGTTCAGTACATTATTGATTTTAGCTCTGGATAGCTTGGTGAAGTTTTGTATTCCTGTCGTATTCAGCTGGAATACTTTTTCAGGTAATTCGAATTCCGCCACCTGAAAAATAGAGTAGAGGTAGCTTACAATTTTCAGAAATTCTGCTTTGTTGGGAATCTGGTTTTTTAAAATCTGATCGAAATTTAAAATTTCCTGTTTGTTCCAAAGCATAAATGCAAAACTGTCTTTTCCATCTCTTCCTGCTCTTCCGATTTCCTGATAATAATTTTCAATGGAGGGAGCCGGCGAAAAATGAATTACAAAACGTACATTATCCTTATCAATTCCCATCCCAAAAGCGTTGGTAGAAATCAATACATTGGTTTCACTGTTGCTCCAGATCGTTTGTTTAGCATTCTTCTCTCTTGTGGTTAATCCCGCATGAAAGTAATCAACATTTTTCAGCTGGTTTTTATGTAAAAACTCAGTCAACAGCTCAGCTTCTTTTCTTGTACGTACATACACGATTCCTGATTCATTGGTATGCTTTAAAATGTCAAAAACACGCTGAAATTTATCAGAAACTTCTTCCGTAAAAATTTTGATGTTATCCCTTTTAAAACTTTTTTGAAAAACTTTAGGATTTTTAAGTTCCAGTTTGGTTTTAATTTCTTCCAATACTTTTGGAGTAGCAGTTGCTGTTAGCGCCAGACAAGGAATTTCAGGGATATTTGTTCTGAAATTCTTTATATTCTGATAGCTTGGCCGAAAATCCTGTCCCCATTCGGAAATACAGTGCGCTTCATCTACTGCAATAAATGACAATTGTATTTCCTGAATATTTTGAAGAAACTGGCTGTTTGTTAATCTTTCAGGAGAAATATATAAAAGCTTCGTCAGTCCTTCTTTACATCGGCTATAAATGGTTTCTGCATCATATTCATCCAGTTCAGAAGATAAATATTCGGCTTCTATTCCACGGGATTTAAGTTGATTCACCTGGTCCTTCATCAGGGCCAATAGTGGAGAAATCACAAGACATGTTCCTTCTTTCAGTAAAGCCGGAAGTTGGTAGCAAAGCGATTTTCCTGCCCCGGTTGGTAAGAGTACCAAACTGTCTTTTTCGGTGATGACCGCATTAATGATTTCTTCCTGCCCATCCCTAAAATCATCATATCCCCAAAAATATTTTAGGGTATCGTACTTTAGTTTTTGAAAATCTTGCTGAGAAATCATAAGGTAAAAATAAGGAAAGTATTACAACAAAAAAAGTCACGCAAGGCGTGACTTTATATAATTTACTAAAAGTTGATTATTTAGCTTCGAAGTAAACTCTTCTATTTGCTCTGTTTTTCCATTCAGGACATTTAGTAGCTGGCTCACACTCAGGATATTTAAGGTCTTTTTCACCTTTTCCTAAAGCGCTAATCTTAGTAGACTGAACTCCGTTTTTAATTAAGTAATTCTTAACGTTATTCGCTCTTCTTTCAGAAAGTTTTTGGTTGTAAGCATCAGTACCTCTTGTATCTGTTGCTCCAATTACACTGTAAGAACCAGTTGAAGAATTAATATAATTTACTGCGTTGTTTAGAATTGGAGTATTTGATGGTAAAATTCTATCAGAATTTAAGTCAAACTCAATACCTTCTAATTTAGTTTCTGTTTCTACTACAGGTCCTGCTGTAGGAGTAGTAGGGCAACCGTTGTTTTCAACAGGTCCAGGAACCGTTACACACTTATCGTAAAGGTCAATTACACCATCAAGATCTGTGTCAAGGGCAACACCTGCACCGTCCACTCTTGCACCAGCAGGAGTATCAAGCTGTCTGTCCCAATCGTCACATACTCCGTCGTTATCAGCATCACCTTTTTTACAAACTTCAATATCCTGGTTTTTGTTAGCCAAAACATCCAGCTTGTAATAAATTTCCTGAAGCGGATCATGCCACATTAAGTGAGATTCGTGCTTTCCTAATTTTAAAGAAATACCTAAAGTTGCATTGAAGAAATTATCAGATACCTGTTCTTCACGTTGGTTGATTGCACTGTAATTAGCACCACCTCCATCGAATTCATCATCACCGGTTACCACATACATTAATCTACCTTCGATATCGATTCTTCTGTTTACTTTATATTTCAAACCTGCACCCGCCTGTGCGAACATAGATCCGAATTTAAAAGGTTTCACTTCA
>Ga0308164_10000367_pt1 | contig 86239 bp, 58 predicted proteins | sample PhyTR2_FD_201031 | JGI IMG/M metagenome (GOLD analysis project Ga0308164, IMG submission 201031) | Phyllosphere microbial communities from UC Gill Tract Community Farm, Albany, California, United States - DLSLT.R2 | ecosystem: Host-associated > Plants > Phyllosphere > Unclassified | place: USA... | reverse complement strand
GCGCGATGCTGAACTGCGAAAAAAAATCGCCTCGCTGGCGCACAACTCGAGGGTGCTGATCATACGCGGAGACCGGGAAAGTGCCAGCTGCCAGTGGAAGGATCTGTTCTCGACAGCAAAGTGCCATATGTTTGCCGATTGTGGTCATTGGCCGAACATGGAGCGGCCGGACATGTTCATGGCCGTGCTGGAGGACTGGTTGTCAGATACCGGAAGCAATGTCGATTTGCGTCGATGACGGTAAGACTTCAAATTCATTATGGTGAACATTCAACGAGCTACAATGGAATCAGTTGTGCATCTCAATCAGAGCCCTTTTTGGTGAATGGTATTTTTGATGGTATACGCGGGCGAAGTTTGAAATAAGTCCTGATCTTTCAAAGGTTTAGCATCACAGCCCATAATCGAGTGGGAATGATTTCCTAGTCGGCAGAGGCCGGCAAACGCTGGCAAACTGATCCTATTAAGCCCCTGATTTTCAGGGGCTTTTTTGTTTTTGGGCAGCGGTGGCTGGCAAACACTGGCATGCGCGAGCAGCGCGATTTGATGGTAGTTATGATGGTATCTCTGCCCGGGTGCCGCACGAACCGGCACGCGTCCACGTAGCAGAATTTCCTGTAGGCCGCTAAGATTTTTTTGATCGAAGATAACTGAAGCGGGCAGAGACCCGAAGATCGACCTTGGTGCCACATCCTCCGGCAGATTCGATTTGCAGTGCTGCATGCAGCTTCGCAGCGCGTTCATGTAATCCTGGAAGCCCGAAATGGCCATGAAGCTTTCCCGCCTCCATCACAGCTTTTGGTATTCCCATCCCGTCGTCACTGATTTGCAAATGCATTCCTCGGAAACTGTAGCGATGGTGTCCCACGACGTGGTGTATGAAGAATTCGCCAGAGATGGCGTTTAGGAAGGCCGCGAGAAGGTGGTCATTGTGATTCTTGAGGTAATGTTGGGTTTACGAAGACCTTAACAGAACCACTTTGAGGAACCACAATGACCGACACCACTATCGCATTATCTGAGCTTGCCGAAAAGGGGGCAGATGCAGATTTCATCCGCCAGACGCTGCAGCACGCTCTGCAGCGACTCATGGAAATGGACGTCGAGACGCTTTGCCAGGCAGCTTACGGCGAGCGCAGCGACGAACGTATCAACAGCCGCAACGGTTATCGGGACCGCGGCTACGAAACCCGGGCCGGCAAAGTCGACTTAAAGATTCCAAAGCTCCGTACAGGCAGCTATTTCCCCGGATTTCTCGAGCCGCGCAGGACGGCCGAGAAGGCTCTCACGGCAGTGATCCAGGAAGCCTATATTTAGGGAATCTCGACCCGCTCGGTCGATGACCTGGTCAAGGCCATGGGCATGACCGGGGTCTCGAAAAGCCAGGTGTCACGGCTGTGCGAGGAAATCGATGAGCGCGTGCAGACCTTCTTGAATCGACCAATCGAAGGCGACTGGCCTTATCTCTGGATCGACGCCACCTATGTGAAATCACGCCAGGCCGGCCGTGTGGTCTCGGTGGCCGTGATAATCGCCGTGGCAGTCAATACCGATGGCGTGCGCGAAATTCTCGGCGTCGCGACGGGCCCTTCCGAAGCGGAACCCTTTTGGACTGACTTCCTGCGCGGCCTGACCCGCCGTGGCCTGCGTGGGGTAAAACTGGTGATTTCCGATGCGCATGAAGGCCTCAAAGCGGCAGCGAGCAAAGTGCTCAAAACGAGCTGGCAGCGCTGCCGGGTCCATTTCATCCGTAAAGCGCTGGCCCATGCCGGTAAAGGTCAGCGGCAAGCCGTGCTCGCCATGATCAATACCATCTTCGTGCAGGACACTGCGGAGGCGGCCAGCGTGCAATGGCGCAGCGTCGCCGATCAGCTACGGCCAAAGTTCCCCAGGCTCGCTGCCATGATGGACGATGCTGAACATGAAGTGCTGACATTTATGACGTTCCCAAAAGCGCATCGGACGCAGATCCACAGTACCAATCCGCTTGAGCGGCTCAATGCCAGGATCAAACGAAGGACCAACGTCATCGGCATTTTTCCCAACGATGGCGCCATCATCCGCCTGGTAGGCGCCATGATGCTCGAGCAAAACGACGAGTGGTCATTACAGCGCCGTTACATGCAGCTTGAAGGATTGCAGTCCTTGAGCGACAATCAGCCTGCACGGCTCTCCGCCGTGATTAACTGATCGGGGACCCAGCCCCTCGAGAATCACTTCTCATACACCACTTCTGGGGACACCATCCTTCCCGGTTATTGCCCTCTCATTATTCCTGCGACGGACTGCATCTGTCGCCCGCCGGTTACCACGCGCTTGCCGATGCAATTCCCCTGGACCAGCGTGCGGCATGTCGAAGCCGGCGCGGGGTGCCTCAGGCATCGGTGGCGAGTACTGGCAGGCTCACGTAGGGTTCCTTGCCGTACCCGCTGAACGATACTGCGGTCCGCGCGCCGCGCACCAGTCGCTGCGGCGCGTGCATGACGACATAAAGGCAATTGGCGCCGATGCCGCGCTTGCGCAAGAAGACAGGTCTGCGTTCCTCGGTGCGACGCCGTACGCTTTCCGGCACCCGTTTGAAAAGCTGGCGGTGAAGGAGGGCGTTGGTTTGTTCGTGGTGCAGGAAATTCTGGGCCAGCGCCCAGACAACTGCAGTGTACGTTCGCGCCCGCGAGCGCAGTCTGACAGAAGCGCCCCAGAATCTGTCTGGGATCCATCAAGAATCGATGAACGGTGGACGGCCGTCGTTGCCGCTACGGTATCAGCAGCGCATGTTGGCTGGCCGTGTGCAGGTCGCGCCACACGCGGTTGATGGTGCTGTCTTCGCGGGCCGCATACAGGCCGCAATAAGGATAGAGCTCGTCCACCGCCCTGCGCGCTGTGGCCACCAAGGCCAGCGATGCGGTCTGCACGGCGCGCATGGAGGCATCGTCGAGCGCGGCGCCGCCGGCCACCTGCGCCCAGCTGTCGTCCAGCACTTCATAAAATCGTGCGCGTGTATCGTCAAATGCCTGCTGCTGGCGGCGCAGCAGCGCTATCACGTCCGGCACATCGAGCAGCGGCAGTCCGGAGCCGCCGTGTCGCCGGTGACCCAGGCACGCGCGCGCGAGCCGGATGAAGTGGTCCGCCATGCCCGCAATATTGGCCGCCAGCGTCACGTAGGCCAGTGAATAAAACGGATAGCGGTAGAGCGGGCCGTCGGACGTCGCGGCTGCGGGGCTGATCCTGAATCCATAAGTTTCCGGCACCCACTGGTCATCGATGCGATACCCGTGCGATGCGCTGGCCCGCAGGCCGATGGTGCGCCAAGACTGCACCGTCTTGACCTGCGAGGCGGGGACCAGGAATGCGCGGACCTGCGGTGCGCCATCGGCGTCCAGCAAGGGCTTGCCGTCAACCCGCAGCACCGCGTTGACCGTGAAATGGGTGGCCATGGGGGCACCGCTGGCGTAGTCCCAGCTGCCGGTGATGCGGAAACCGGCGCCCTCCCGGTCAGCGTGGCCGGTGGCGGCGCCGCTGCCGCCAATGCACACGCGCGGCGTGGCGAGTACCTCGCGCGCAACCTCGGGCGCCAGAAAGCCGGCAAACCAGCCCGCGCCGGCGCACAGCGTCAGCACCCATCCCGTACTGCCATCGGCAGCCGCCACTGCCTCTTCCAGGCGCACCGCCTGCGGCAATGGCAGTTCGCTGCCGCCACACGCGCGCGGCGCCAACATCGTCAGCCAGCGCCGCTCGTGCAACAAGGCCTGCTGGGCCGGATGAAGGAAACCTGCCGCTTCGGCGCTGCCAGCGTGTTCGGCAATGCTTTGCGTAGCGTGTTCGCCCAGCACGGACGCGGTGGTGTCATCATTCATCTTGTGCGGGAAGTTGGAACGGGGCATGCATTTTCGCACACGTCACGGCGTCGAATGCTGAAATGTGCGGGGGCAGGTGTTCGATGTTCAAGGACACCGCCCGCTTGCGACGTTGCCGCACATTCAGGTACCTCTGGTAACGGGGTGTGCGGCCCCCGAAGCCGTCCCAGCGCAAAATCGTTGAACGTCACGGCATGGTAGAAGTTGCTGGTATCCTTACGGATTAGGACATCCCCCCGACTTGCCACTGTGATATTGCTCGATCCTACCACCATCGTTCTGACGTCGACCCTGATGGCGGCGGCGATGTCCATCGTGTTGTATTCCGCCTACCGCAGCTTCCCTGCCGAAGTGCGCGGGTTGGGCCATCAGTCGCTCGGGATGTTGTCACTGACCGTGAGCGGTTTGCTGTTCTGCGCGGCGCCACTGATGCCGGAGGCGGTATTGCTGTTCGTTGCCAACAGCACCATGCTGGGCGCCGCCGGGCTGATGCTGATCGGCACCCAGTTATTCTACGGCCGCAAGCCGAGCTGGTGGTGGCTGGCGGTGGCCTGGCTGGTGGGCATGGTCTGTCTGGTGGGCTGGTATGTGATCACCCAGGACTACGCATTGCGGGTGGCGGTGTTTTCACTGTTGACGCTGTCGTTCTACGTGGCGCAACTGGTGCTGCTGGTACGCCATGGCGAACGCCACTTCTCGAGCTGGTTCTTCGGCGCGCTGTTGCTGGTGCAGTCGCTGGTGCTGCTGTTGCGGTTGTTCGCGGCGCTCAGCGGCGCGGTCGGCACCAGCAACGCCAGCAACGGCGCGGTGCAGGGCATTTTCCTGTTGACCGCCAATTTCATGACGCTGATGATGGCGGTCGGCTTCATGACCGTCGCCACGCGGCGCCTGCAGGTGGTCATGGAGCAAAGCTCCAACTCGGACCCGCTGACCGGGGTGCTGAACCGGCGCGGTTTCGCCGACGCTTACCGGCGCGAGGTGGCGCTGATGAAACGCCATGGCCAGCCGATGACGCTGCTCAGCATCGACCTCGACTACTTCAAGGCCATCAACGACCAGCACGGCCACGCAGTCGGCGACCAGGTGCTGGTGCATGCGGCGCGCACCACGGTCTCGGCCTTGCGCGAGATCGATCACGTGGCGCGCTTTGGGGGCGAGGAATTCATCGTGCTGCTATCGGGCACCACGGCCGAGCGCGCGCAAGCGATGGCGCAGCGCATCCAGGCGTCGCTGTTTGCGGCGCGCGGCGGCGATGTGCCGGATTACACGGTCAGCATTGGCGTCGCCAGCCAGCTGGCGCCGGACGAGAGCCTGGAAGCGCTGATGGCGCGTGCAGACGCCGCGCTCTACCGCGCCAAGGCGGCTGGCCGCGACCGCAGTGAGGTGGCGTGAGCGCGCAGGCGCGGCGCCCCGGAAAATGGGGGGAATGACCACCTGGCGATACGACGCAAAAAAAACGGCGGCACATTGACGTGCCGCCGCTGTTGCTATGCATTCACCAGGCGTGGTGCGCAGGGTCCTGGCAATCGATTACATCTTCCAGCGCAAGCCAACCGACACCGAACGTCCGATCTGGAGCGTACCGAAGTTGGTGGTCTCGGCGTTGCCTGCATTGCCGAAATGATAGTACTGCTGCTGCATTTCGTTGGTCAGGTTGACGCCACTGATATCGACCGACATGTTGTCGTTGATTTTGTAGGACACCTGCATGTCCACGCTCTTTTCCGGATGACGCCAGATACCGATCGGATTGGCGAACAGCGCGGCTTCGTTGGCGGCCAGGAAGCCGGAGCGCCAAACATAGGACAGGCGGGCGCTGACCGGGCCTTTTTCGTACGCCAGGGTGGCATTGTAGGACCGGTTCGACACGCCGAAGAACGGGGTCTCGAGCTGGGCGACGATTTCACCGGCGTCGTTTGCGTCAGGCACGTTCTGCGACGAGCTCAGTCGCGTAAAGCTGCCCTGGAATCCCAGTCCGTCCAGCACGCTTGGCAGGCCTTTCGGGAAGTAGATCAAGCCAAGCTCGATGCCTTTGATCGTGCCGTCCGAGGCATTGACCGGCGAGTTGATCACGTAGTCGTAACCATTCGTGTGGTCGCCACCCGAGGTCGAGTTACGGAACGGGTCGTTTGCCGGATCGACGTGCACCTTGCGGCGCAAGCCCACGACCAGCCCGTCGATCTTGCGCTTGAACGCCGTGCCATACAATGCGCTGTCCTTCTGGAAATACCACTCGGCGGTCAGATCGAGATTCTTGGAGCGCGTCGGTTTCAGGTCCGGATTACCGCCGCTGCCCGAACCATAGCCCACCTTCGAGACGTCGTCGCCGAGTTGCAGGACCGGGTTGAGATCACCGAAGTTCGGACGGCGCAAGGTTTCGCCATAGTTCAGGCGCATCACGACGTCCTTGGTTGGATCGTACATCAGGGTCAGGCTGGGCAGGAACTTGCTGGTCGACTTGCTGGCACTGGACGGGGTAACCGCCTTGGTGGTGGCATCGACCTTGTAGAACGTCATGTCGGTCTTGACCTTGACGTAGCGCACCCCGAAGTTACTGCGCAGACGATGGCCGAACAGGTCGGATTGGGTGTTCCCCATCAAGAACAGGTTGCTCGTCTTTTCTTCGACCTCGAACGTCTTTTGCAGGCTGAGTTTGTCAGTTGTCAGGAAGTTCGGATCGGTCGCGTTGAACAGCTTGCGCCAGTCGTCGATATGGTCGCGGATGTAGTAGGCATTGGGTTCTACCCACGAGCGGGGAACGTTCGAAATGTCGGTGCCGAAGTTCGAGTTGGTCGAGGAGTACTCGGGACCCAGCGAAGCCAGGTTGCGGTTCAAGGTGCCCGATTGGGTGCGGTTGGCCTCCGATGCCTTGCGGTCGTCGAAGCGGGCGCCGAAGTGGATCGTCTCCAGCGCGCCCCAGCCGGCATCGAAGACACCGGACAGATTGGCCGTCGCGGCGCTGCCCTTGTTGCGGTTGGCGTTATCGTAGAACTGTGCGACGTTCCACTTGGAGGCGTTGGTCAGGTCGGCATTGTCGTTGAAGCTGAACGCCGTGTTGCCGCCGCCGGCATTGAAGTCGACGTTGATGGAGGGCGCCACGCGATCAATGCGGGTAGCGGTAAATTCCGAATGATAGGTGCTGGACTGATAGGCCACATCACCTTCGAGCCGCAGGCGGTCGCCAACATTCCACTTGCCGTTCAGGGCGTAAATGCGGGAGTCGGTGGCCGACGTGGTGTAGTCGCCGCTGTTAAAGCCATACACGTTATTGACGGTGCGGCTCTTGATGATGTTGGTGCCCGGGAACGTGGTAATGGTCGAGGCAGGATTGCTGCCCAGGTCACCCCACCAGTCGACAAAGCTGAACAGCAAGCGGTTGAAGGATTTGTCGCGGTAGCCGTTGTACATCGATTCGAAGGTGTAGACCGAATCGCTGTCCGGCTTCCACTGCAAGGCGAGGTTGGCGGCAGGGCGCTCACGTTCGCCTTCCACGTCGCTCTGGAACACGGCGTCGCGCGCCAGGAAGTATGGATATGCTTTGCCGTTGAAATCGAGCGTGGAACCCGCTGCGGATGGCAAGCCGGCATGGGTGCCGGGCGTCCAGATGCTGGTGTCGGTAATGCGCTGCAAGGGCGTGTAGCCGGGCGGGACCTCTGCGGCATTGGGGCTGGTAAATGGCACCATGGCGCCCGGCGTCACGCTTTCGTTGCGGTACTTGGTCCGGCTGGCCGACAGGTTGACCAGGGCACCGACTTCACCGATGCCGGTTTCCCAGCGGTTGCTCAACATGGCGCTGAGCTGCGGGTTCGCCTTTTTAGCGGGGTCGAGATACGTCTCACGGGCCAGGACCGACACCTTGGGGCCCTTGAAATCGAAAGGCCGCAGCGACTTGACGTCCACCTGGCCGGCGATGCCGGTATCCAGCTGGCTGGCGTCGCGCGTCTTGTAGACGTCAATCTGGCGCACCAGGGTGGAGGGAATATCCTGCAGTGCGACCTGGGTGCCGGACGCCGTGAAAATACTGCGGCCGTTCCAGGTGGTCTGGACATCGGGCAGGCCGCGAATGGACAGGGTGCCCACTTCGCCGCCGGCGCGGTTGGTGACCTGGATCCCCGTCACGCGCTGTAGCGCTTCTACAACATTATTGTCGGGCAGCTTGCCGATATCTTCGGCAACGACGGATTCCACGACCTGATCACTGTTGCGCTTGACCGCCAGGCTCTTGATCAGCGATGCCTTGACGCCGGTGACCACCACCGTGTTTTCAGGCGTCTCGGTGGTCTCGGTGGTTGCTTGCGCCCACACCGAAGCGCTGCTGAGCACGCCAGCGCCCAGCAGGGTAGCGACCGACAGCTTCAAGTAGAGTGGGCGTGCGATGCCAGCCCCGATGCGTCCGCATTGGTTGTCCATCATATCTCCTTTATGTAATTTTTTTTAAAGCAGTTTTTGCACTGCGTAAATCATCTTATGGAGAGCACAACTTGCAATCCAATCGTTTATTTTTGCTATCTGATATTGGTTTTAGTATCGCAAGCAAGTCGGCATCAGCGCCCAGGCCTGCAGCGCAGGCGCCGACATCACTACGGCCCGGTCCGGCACACATGTTAAAAGCCCCACAGAGAGACATCGGGGGTAATGCTAAGTTGTGCTTTTAAGGGGACAAACATGACAATCGGGAAATCAGTGCGCGACCAAGGTGGTGACGCCCCCGAAGGCGGTTCCAGGGGCATCAAGGCAGATGGCGAGATGGAAGGCAGCAGTTACAACCCGCTCGGCAATCCCGGCATGGAGCACTGGCAGGCCACCTACGTCAGCCGCGGCGGGCTCGAAGACCGGGGCAACGTGTTCTTTGCCGCGATCGCCATGACCCGGATGCCGATGATCATCACCGACCCGCGTCAGCCCGATAATCCCATCGTCTTTGCCAACGGTGCGTTTCTTGATCTGACCGGTTATGCCGAATCCCAGATCCTGGGCCGCAACTGCCGCTTCCTGCAAGGCGCCGATACCAGCCGGGACACCGTGGCAGAGATCCGCCAGGGGATAGACCAGCAACGTGCGGTCGCAGTCGATATCCTCAACTACAAGGCCGACGGCACGGCGTTCTGGAACGGCCTGTACATGGGGCCCGTGTTCGACGCCTCGGGCGCGCTGTTGTACTACTTTGCGTCCCAGCTCGACATCACGGAAAAATACAACGCCTACCAGTCGTCCATCCAGTCGCAGAAAATGGAGGCGATCGGCGCGCTGACCGCCGGGCTGGCGCACGATTTCAATAATTTGCTGCACGTTGCAACCGGTAACCTGGAAATGGCGAAGCGGCAAATCCATGGATCGGACGTTGCCGTGGAGGCGCTGGAGCGCAGCCGCAATGCCCTGGAGAAGGCAACCCGGCTCACTCAACAGTTGTTGACGTTCGCGCGCAAGCAGAACCTGCAGCCCAAGACGGTTGCCCTGAACCAGGTTGCACTGGCGCTGTCCGAGATGCTGGCACCGACCCTGGCGCCTGCCATCACCTTGCGCCTCGACCTGGGTACCGGGATGCCGCCATGCCAGGTGGATCCCGATCACCTGGAAACAGCCCTGCTCAACCTGGTCATGAACGCCAAGGAGGCCATGCCCGACGGTGGCAACATCACTGTGAGCACGGCAGTCGTGGCGGCACCGGCGGCAGCAAGGCATGCCGCCGGGGACGGATGTCGCTATGTTGAAATCGTCGTCCGCGACCAGGGGGAGGGGATGAGCGAAGAGGTCGCTCGACGCGCGACGGAACCGTTTTTCACCACCAAGGGGCCGGGCACCGGCCTGGGTCTGGCGATGGTGCACGGTTTTGCGGAGCAGTCACGGGGCACGTTGCGCATCGACAGTACCGTCGGTAAAGGCACTGCCGTGTCGCTCTGTTTCCCCGCTGCGGGTGCAGCGCCGGCACCGGCCGGTTCCACCGCTGCCAAGACGGGAGCGGCCGACGTGGAGGCAACATCGAGCCGCTGGCGGGCGAAAACGATCCTGGTGGTGGACGATAATGCCGACATTCTCACCCTGACCACCCAGTTTCTTTCCAGTCAGGGATATGAGGTCGAGGGCGTCAGCAGTGGCGAGGCTGCGCTCGACTACCTGGCGCAGAACAACCATGTCGATCTGATGTTTACCGACATCGTGATGCCGGGCGGGATGAACGGCATCGAATTGGCGCGCCGGGTGTCGCAGCAGTACCCTCACACCAAGTTGCTGGCGGCCACCGGCTACATGGACCAGTTGCCGGCCCATGCCGATGCGGGCATCCCGTTACAGATCGTGCCCAAGCCATTCCGTTTCGATATGCTTGAAGACAAGATCAGGAAGCTGGTGATGTAGCGCAGGCAGATCCCGCTGCCAATGAAAAAAAGCCCGCACTACAGGCGGGCGACAAGCCCCGCCTGGCGCATCGCTGTGTGCTGGCAGGGAGCAGAGGAGACGATTCCAGTCTGGTGCAGTGCGGCAGAATGCGCAACCGGATTCGTATCGTGCAGCACGTGTTAAGTCCGATGCTGTCGCGCGCATGTCACGCGGGGGTGGTCTCAGGTTTCGCCGCGCGCGGCCGGGGCGCCGCGGCTGCAGCGCTGGATCAGCCGCTGGATGTCTTCCAGCACCACGGGCTTGGTCAGGTGGCTGTCGAATCCTGCCTCGCGCGCGCGTTGCCGGTCCGCCGCGCCTCCCCATCCCGTCAATGCGGCCAGCATCACGTGGCGGGTGTCGGGCATGTTGCGGATGCGTTGGGCCACTTCATAACCGTTCAGACCGGGCATGCCGATATCGATCAGCGCCAGGTCCGGCAGGATGGCCGCGATGCTCTTGACGGCATCGACGCCGTCATGCACCACGTATGTGGCGTGGCCGTCGAGCTGCAGCAGTGTACTGAGCAGGTCGGCCGCGTCCTCGTTGTCGTCGGCGATCAGGATGCTCAGGCGGTGGGCGGCGGCAGCGCTGCCGGCCTCGGCAGCAGGCGCGCTGCCGACCGGGAGATGCTGGCAGTATGCCGGCAGCCATACCGTGAAGGTGGCGCCGGCGTTGAGGCCGGGGCTGGTCACCGTGATCCGTCCGCCATGCATTTCCACCAGGCTGCGCACCAGCGCCAGGCCGATGCCCAGTCCACCCTGGGCGTACCCGTGGCTGGCGGCCACCTGGCCGAACATGTCGAAGATGCGGTCGAGGTCGGCCTCCGGGATGCCGATCCCGTTGTCCTGCACCGCAATGCTGACCAGGCCGGCGTCTGCCGCTGCCGTGATGGTAATGCGACCCCCCTCGGGCGTGTACTTGATGGCATTGGTCAGCAGGTTGGCCAGGATCTGCACCGTGCGCGTGGCGTCCACGTCCAGCACGACGGGGGCGGCGGGCAGGGTCACGTCCAGATAATGGTGCGCCGCATCCAGCGCCGGCCTGGTGGCGTCAACGGCTTGCGATACCACCGAGGCCAGGTCGGCGGGCCCGCGCCGGAGCACGATCTTGCCGCTGTTGATGCGCGATATCTCCATCAGATCGTCGATCAGCCGGACCATGTGCTTGAGCTGGCGGTCCATCATGGCCAGCACTTTCTGCTTGCTTTCCGGCGAACTGGCGGTGGACTGCAGCAGGTCCAGGCCGGAGCGCACCGGCGCCAGCGGATTGCGCAGTTCGTGCGCCAGCGTGGCCAGGAACTCTGTCTTGCGGCGGTTCGCCTCGGACAGGTCTGCCGCTACCTGGCGCAAGTCGTCTTCCGCTTTTTTCCTTGCCGTAATGTCGGTAAAGATAATCGCGATCCGCAACTCGTCCGGATCGCCGATCGGCGCTGCGTAGACGTCCCACCAGTATCCCATGGCAGCCGAGTGCTCGTTGAAGCGCTCCGGCTGCCTGGTCAGGGCAACCTTGCCATAGATGGCGATCCAGTGGGGCTCGATATCGGGCACCAGTTCGCGGATGGTCTGGCCTGCCGCATCGATCAGCCCGGACTGCACTCGGAACGCGTCGTTGACCTCTTCGAAGCGGTAGTCGGCCGGCACGCCGTGCGCGTCGAGGACGACCTGCACCACCGCGAACGCCTCGTCCATGGACGACAGCAGGGTACGGTAGCGTTCCTGCGCCTCGCGCAGCGCGGTCTGCGCTTCGGTCTGGCGAGTGATATCCACGGTGACGCCCGCCAGCACCTCGGCCTGGCCGGCGTCGTTGTACATCACCCGCCCGCGCGCAATGATGGACCGGTAGACGCCGTCGGCGCCCTTGACGCGGTACACGGCGCTGAAGAAAGCCCGGGTTGCAATCGCATGGTCGATTTCCGCCGTCACCCGGTCGCGGTCGTCGGGGTGTATCGCTTGCGCATACAGCGCCAGCGGCGCCGATGGCGCAAGCTCGTCGGCCACGCCGAACAACTTGGTGAGGTTGCGATCGGCGACCACGCTGTCGTGCTGGATATCCCAGATCCAGCTCGCCACTTCGGCGGCGGACAGCGTCGCCTCGAAGCGCAGCGTGGCAGCTTTGAGCGCATCCTCGCTCGAACGCCGTGCCGTGATATCGGCGGCCGTGCCGATCACGGTGATGGCGCCGGATTCGGCCAGCGTCTGGCGCACGCCTGTCAGTTCGATCCAGCGCGGCACCGGTTCTCCCAGGCGTCGGAACTGCCCGGTGAAGTGCAGGGGACTGCCGCTGTCCACCGTGGCGCGCAGGCCGTGTTCGAATCGTTCCAGGTCCTGTGACACCAGGAAGGCGCCCAGATAGGCATTGCGCAGATTGGCTTGCTGCGACGGGACGTTGAAAATGTCGAACATGCGCGGGTTTTCCCAGGTGCCGGCACCGCGCGCATCCCATGTCCAGATGCCCAGCTGGGCAGCGTCGGTCGCCAGGTTCAGCTGTTCCTTGGCCTTGCGCAGGCGCGCTTCGGACTGTTCGGCTGCAACCAGTCTCTGGCGTTCGTCCTCGGCACGGCTGCTGGCGGCCACCGCTGCGGCGCGCATGATCATGCCGTAGCCCAGGATGGTGGTGCCGTCGTCGGCGAACACCGGGTTGACGGTGCTGTCGCAACATACCGTGCTGCCGTCGCGGCGCAGGTACAGCCTGGCGTCCGGGCCACATCCTTCCTGCCTTGCCCCGGACAGCTGCGCCTGGGCCGCACCGGAATCGCGGTCCTCCTGCGTGCAGATCATGAGCAGTGGCTGACCGACGGCCTGCGCAGCCGGCCATCCCAGCAGTTTCTGCGCGCCACCCGACCATTCCATGATCTTGCCGTCGGCATCGGTGATGATGATGGCGTGTTCATAGGCGCTTTGTGCAAACAGCCGGTAACGGTCCGATGTTGAGAGTTGGTGCATGAGCGTTATGAATGGCAAACGATGGCGGGCGAAATCGTTGCCATTGTACCGTTGAGCGTGCGCGCCGCGCAGCAAGGCGAGAGGATGAACGAGCGCTTGCGCACACAAATACCGCTTTCAGTTCCCGAAAAAAAGCAGGCCCGCCTCCGCAGGTGGGGCGGCGTACCGCCGCTCGCTGGCACCAATCGACGCCCGGATCAGCAATTGCCGCGAACTACAGGTTTAGCGGCGCCGGGATTTAACCTGCAGCGCCAGGCCCGACAGCAAGAAATACAGGGCGCCAAACCCGGCGTAGCCGGCCAGCGTCGCCACCGACGGTTCCGCCGCCAGGGAGGACTGCGCAATGAAGTAGCCTCCCGCCAGCGCCGATTGCGCGCCGCTCAGCACCATCGCCCACTGCGCGCCGGCAGTTTTCCAGCGGCGCACGCCAGTGGCCAGTTGCAGCACGCCGGAGACGATGGCCCATGCGCCGAACACGGCCAGCACCTGGTGCATGTCCGGCAGCGCCTGCCCTAATGGCACTGTCACTGCCACGGTCGCGCCCAGGCTGGCGATCACGTTGAGGGCCTGGGGACGATTGGCCGCCAGCCCGCCGCTGCGCCGGGCGTCGAGCAGGTTGGCCAGTGCATCCCAGAGCGGGTAGGCCAGCAGCAACAGTGCGGCTGCCGTGGTCTGGGCCCCGGCCGCAAACGCGGACAGCATCCAGGCAGCGGAAAAGGCGGCCCTGGCAAAATAGTATTGTTTCAGCCACCGGGCGTGGCGGGCATCGGCAGCAGTCGTCTGGTTCATCTGGTTCATCTGGTTCTTCCTTGGCGTGAGATTAATGCGCATGGGTGGCCGGACTGGCGACCCGTGGCAGGCATGCGGTGACAGGGCAGGGCAACAGAGTCCTAATGTACCTATTAGTAGGTAGGGTTAAAGTGAAAAAAAGCGCGCGGGCCAGCGCGCCGATGACTGTGGAGACAACGGGCAAGGACCATGCTGGCGCCACCGGCAGGTGAACGGGCTGGTCCGATTGCCGGGTTCAGCGGCTTGCGGTGAGGCGTTGTAGCTGGGTGTCCACGATGGCGCCGAACATGGCGGTGTCGCCATAGGCGCGTGCCGACAGCATGGCGCCATGCAGCGAGGCCATGAACAGCTCGGCTTCGGCGGGCGCCGTATTGCCTAACTTGATCGTGCCGCTGGCCACGCCACGTTCCAGCACCGACGTCAGCCAGCCGGACAGGAAGCGGAAAAAGGCCCGGACCTGCATGGCGACGTCGTGCGGCAGCAGCGGCATTTCGCTGGCCAGCAGCGCGCACAGGCAAAAGGGCGCGGTCTGGTCGTCGATGCAACGCTTCCAGTGACCGACATAGGCGCGCAACTGTTCCAGCGGCTCGGGGATGGCATGTTCGAGGTTGGCAAATCCTTGTTGCGCCTGTTCCAGGTAGCCGGCCACCAGGGCTGCCACCAGGTCGGCCTTGCTGGGAAAGTGATGGTGAATGCTCGGCTTGCGGATGCCGACCACCTCGGCTATGTCCGCGTAGCTGAAGCCGTTGTAGCCGCCGCTGGCAATCAGCGTGCGGGCGCTGGCGAGGATGATGTCGGCAGTGGAAGAGGTCTTGTTCATAATTGTTATGCTACCTTCCAGTAGGTAGGGAGTCAAGCGCATTGTGCGGATCCTTGTGAACGCGGGGGGGGCCGGCGCCTGCCTCGGGCCCCGTGCGCCGGCCGGTCTGTGTAACCTTGCGTACAGAACTGCAGCGCTGCTTGCGGCACACTCGAGGTTCCAGACACCTCAACCTGCACTTCGGAAGAATCATCATGAAACCAGCAAAACTCGTTATCGCCTCATCGATCGTCTTATCGATCGTCGCTTCGCTCGGGACCGCAGCGCATGCCCAGAGCGCCAGCAATGCCGGTAAAACCGCCAGCACCAGCGCCGCCACCATCAGCAAGGACGACGCCGACCGCCTGGTGGGCATCGCGCAGGCCAATATTGCCGAAATCGAGACGGGCAAACTGGCGCTGCAAAAGAGCCGCAACCCGGACGTGAAGGCATTTGCCCAGATGATGATCGACGACCATACCAAGGGGTTGGCAGAGACCAAGAAGGTTGCCGCTGCCAAGAAGGTGACCTTGCCGTCCGAGACCGACATCGGCCATCAAAAACTGGCCGCCGAGCTCAAGGCGCTGCCGGCAGACCAGTTCGATGAAGGCTTTGCCAAGCGCGCCGGCGTGGCTGGTCATGCCAACGTGCTGGCCTCGCTCAAAAAAGATATGTCGGCGGTGGAAGATGCCGACGTCAAGGCACTGGCTGCGAAGCTCGAACCCACGGTCGCGCATCACCTGGCGATGGCCAAGAAACTGGCCGACTCGGTCAAGTAACTCTGGCTGGCGCCGGCGTGACGGTTTCGGTGCGTCACTTCGCATACATGCGCCGGTGGCAGTCGTATCCTGCAGTTTTTTAACAGGAGCATGCCATGCCTACCGGTGCGAGCGCCAAGCGGGAACGCGAATACAAACAGATCGAACGCAAGTTCAAGAAAGAGGGACGGTATGCCGGCAGGGAAGAAGAAGTTGCCGCGCGCATCGTCAACAAGCAGCGCGCTGCGGCAGGCGAGACCAAGCACCGCCATCGCCCGCCCCAGCGTTCCGCATCGCGGCGCAAGAGCCGGGCGGGGCGCGCGCGGTCGCGTAACAAGTCTTCCTGACCGTCGCGTATCGCCACGCGCATGCGCCCTCCAGCCGGATTCCCACCCGCAACCAGTCGCCCGTTGACCTGCACCTGGCGCAACACCACCCCGTCCGCACCCGTCACCGTTATCGCCTGGCTGCGCGCAGGCGTGACGTCGATGTCGCGCAGGCGAATGGGCAGCGTCGCCATTGGCGGGCGCCGGCCGGCATTGCGTATTTTGCTGGAACGACCCGCGCAGCACCGCTGCGGTGGCATCATCCTGGGCGCGGCGGGGCGACGCCGTGGTCAAACCGGTGATTGTTTGCCGGCATGCGCGCGCAGCGGGGCGCGCCGGCCCTATAGTGGGCGCATGATCACCACCATCGCCACCTGTTCATGAAAGCCTTGCTGTACATGGCAGTGCTGGGCGCCGCCTTGCTGGGCGCCGCCCCCGCCGCCGCCGCTGCCGCAACTCCCGCCACCATCGTTCGCCCCGATTATCTGCTGGTGCACTTTACCGATGGCCGGGCGGACGGTGAGCAGATCTATTTTTCCACCAGCCGCGACGGTTATCGCTGGCAGGATCTGAACGGCGGCCAGCCCGTGCTGACGAGCAACGTGGGCGATCGGGGCGTGCGCGACCCGTCCATCATCCGTACCCGCGACGGCAAGTTCTACATCCTTGCCACCGACCTGCGCATCGCCAACGGCAAGGGATGGGAGGCGGCCAAGCATCGCGCCAGTACCTATATCGTGATCTTCGAGTCGGCCGACCTGGTGCACTGGTCAGCGCCGCGCCTGGTCGATATCGCGGGCGGCATCGCGCAAGCCGGCTGCGCCTGGGCGCCGGAAGCGATCTACGATGACGACACCGGCGACTACCTCGTGTACTGGACCACGTTCTCGCCCGCCAATGGCCATGACAAGGCGCGCATCTATGCGGCGCGCACCCGCGATTTCGTCACCTTCACGCCGGCGCAGCCGTACATCGACCGCCCCGGCGCGCAGGGCCTGATCGATACCCAGATCGTCGATGCCGGCCCGGGCGCGGGCGCTTACCGCTACTACCGCGCCTCGGGCGACGGCCAGATCACGATCGAGGGCAGTAACGCGCTGACGGGATCGTGGCAGCGGCTGGGCGACTTGGCCGCCATCGGCCTTACCGGTCAGGAAGTGGAAGGCCCGATCCTGTTCCGCCTGGCCGCTAGCGGCGAATGGGGTCTGTGGGTGGACCAGTACCGCAGTCGCGCGGGCTACCTGGCGCTGGCCACTGCCGACCTGTCACGGCCGCAAACCTTGCGCCGCGTGGACCCGGCGCGCATTGCGTACGGCGCCACGAAAAAGCGCCACGGCTCCATCCTCAACATCAGTGCCGAGGAATACCAGCGGGTGCTGGCCCGCTGGCCTGCTGCGCCGGCGCCGTAAGGCCCCTTGGCGTTATGGGCGTACCGTGCCGGTGACATCGCCGCTTGAGCCGACCGGCGCGGCGTGGCGTTCATGCCATGCCTTGAGCGCTGCGCGATAGCAATCGAGTTCATCCTGGTATAGATCATCCACGCAGTAGGTGCAGCCGCTCTGGCAGCAAGCGCCGGGCTCGGGTGGCGTGGGTGCTGGTGGCATCGGGTCTTGGTCTGTCATTGTTTCACTCATGCTGGCTTGGCTGGAAAGACCAGTGAAGCCTTGTTGCGTTTTCTTTTACACGGCGCGATACGGTATGCGGCCGGCGCCGGAACCGGCGCAGCGGCATCGAACAGTGATTATCGCATGGGCAGAGCCGTGCCAGCCCCAGCATCGAGCAGCGCCAACGTGCTTCGAAGCGCACCGGGTTGCCCATCACCGCAGGCCGTGGGGTCAGACCCCCACCGGACCCAGCGCGGGGTCTGACCCCGGCAGGTTCAGCCCTGGGGTCTGACCCCACCGGACCCAGCGCTAGGGTCTGACCCCGGCGGAGCCAGCGCTGGGGTCTGACCCCGGCGGGTTCGGCGGTGGAGGGGGTGTGGCTGCTTATGCGGCTTGGGCGGTACTCGGCACCAGTTCGATGATGTCATCGTGGTAGTCGGCCACTGCGGTACGGTGTGCCACGCTGATGATGGCGCTGTCGGGCAGTTCCCTGATCAGGGCCTGGTACAGGTGCGCCTCGGTGGCGGGGTCGAGGGCGCTGGTGGCTTCGTCGAGGAACACGAAGTCTGGCCGTTGCAGCAACACCCGCGCAAATGCAACCCGCTGCTGTTCTCCGCCGGACAGCAGTTGCTGCCAGTTCTCGCGCGTTTTGAGCGACGTGATCCGGTTGCCGAGGCCGCAGATTTCCAGCACGCGGCGGCACGTGGCGTCGTCGAACTGGTCGGGCATGAGCGGGTAGCACATGGCGGCTTTGAAGGTGCCGCTCGGCAGGTAGCTGCGCTGCGGCAAAAACATGATACGCGCCTTCGCCGGCAGCGTGACGGTGCCGGCGCCATGCATCCAGATGCCGGCCAGGGTGCGCAGCAGCGTGCTCTTGCCGGTGCCGGAAGGTCCGCGCACCAGCGTGCGGCTGCCAGCGGCCAATTGCAGCGGCGCCACGTCTGCCAGCGGGTCGCCTTCCGGCGTGCGCAGCGTCAGCACGCTGCTGTGGATGCCGGCCTGGCTGGCGCGCTGCACGGTAAAACCGTTCGGCCGCGCGTGCGCCTTGTTGATGGCCCAGGAAAAATCGCGCAACCGGTTCGCCAGTGCCAGCCACATCGCAAAGCTCTTGTACGACTCCTGGAAGTAACCGAGCGAAGCGCTCAGCTGGCCGAAGGCGCCGACGGCCTGCGTCACGCCGCCCATCGTAATTTCACCGGCGAAATAGCGCGGCAGCGCGGTGAGGGTAGGCAGCACGGCAAACAGGTGGCCGTACACGGTCCTGGTCATCTCCAGCTTGGCGTTGCGCACCACCGTGGCCAGCACGTTGTCGCGGATCTTGGCAAAGCGGCGGCGCAAGCGCTGCAACTCGTTGGCGGCGCCGCCGTAAAACGCGATCTGCACCGCGTTCTCGCGCACCTGCATGGCGCCGTAGCGGTAGTCCGCCTCCACGGTCTGGCGCTTCATGCCCAACACGATCAGCCGTTTACCCACCCAGTGCACCAGCAGCAGATAGGCCAGGTTGTATAGCAGCGCGACGTACACCATGTAGCCGGGAATCTGCAGACTGCTGTCGCCGAGGGGGATGGTCAGGGTGCCCGACAGCGACCACAGCACCGCAGTAAAGGCCACGATGTTGACCACCACGTTGATCATGTTGGAGATATTGACCACGCTGCTGTTGGCAAACAGCCGGACGTCTTCGGCAATGTGCTGGTCCGCGTTGGAGAGCGCGCCGTCGGGATCCATGGCGTAATAAGCGTGCGAACTGAACCACTGTTCCAGGTAGTGGTTGCTGAGCCAGGTACGCCAGTCGAGGTCGATCAGGTCGATGATCGCAGTGCGGACCACGCCAAGCGCGCCGACCAGCAAGCCCACGCCGATCGTCATCCAGACCACTTTTTTCAGGACGTCCCACTTGCGGGCCAGCAGGGCGTCGGTCAGTTCGCCGGTCAGCTCGTTGGCGCGCACGTACAGCCACGCGGAGCCCAGGGTAATGGCCAGCCACAGCACCACCAGCAGCCAGGCGCGCCAACGCTTGCGCGCGCCCCAGTAGGGCGCGAACAGGTGCAGCATGCCAGGGCGGCCTGCCGCTGGGATCGGGGGAGGATCGGGCGCGTCTCTCACGATGAATGTGAGGCGTGAGCGCGGACCGGCAATGCTTGCGGTGCCGGGGCGTGGAACAACGGTAATTGGGCTAAAGATGCCATGCGATGCGCCTGTCAGTGATTGGGTGCATAAAATATTGGCTGCTGCACCGCATCATAGCGTCAAAATAAAAATGTTTGCAGAGAAGCAGTACAACAGTGCGCACCAAACCGGTGCCTCGCCCCTTGTGGCCGCAGCCGGCAGACGTCGTCAAGTCCCGCCGGCCGGAGAAGGGAAACCGCGCCGTGCCAGCGTTGCAGCGGAGCGAGGAGTACAAGTGAAAACGATTTCACGGCATCTTCGTCACATCGTTGCATGAAGTCAAGAAAATTGTTCGAGTATCAAACTGAATGTCGCTTATTTGGTATTTTTGCACTGTTTAGTGATCCTGACTAAACAAAATTGTTGACGCCCGTTTCGTAATTCGGGTAACTTCGCCTCCTGAAAGCGATTTCATAACGTTGGTTGGTGAAAATCGTAACAACGGCACGCAGGAAATTTGCTAGCTCGGCATACCGGCAAGCGCGCCGATTTTTTTTGACCACGTGTGACAACGATTTCAAGCGCCTGGGCCGCGCTGCAATGGATCCCCGCAGGACGCTAACCGCCCCAGAACGGTAGCGAATCGAATAAACATGCAATCCGCATCGGAGACAGAATGAAACACTTGAACAAGACGGCCATGGCTCTTGCCCTGGCGCACATCGGCGTCATGTCCGGCGCCAGCGCCTGGGCCCAGAACACGGCGGCCGAGCCGCAGCCGGCCCCACCTGCCGGGGCCAACGTGGTGGTGGTGTCGGGGCAGCGCGCGGCACTGCAGTCCGCGCAGAAAATCAAGCAGGACGCCGATGAAATCGTCGATTCCATCAACGCCGACGACATCGGCAAATTGCCCGACCGTTCAGTGACCGAAGTCTTGCAACGCGTGGTGGGCGTGACCATCGACCGCAGCATGGCAGGCGACCCGCAGCACTACGCGGTGGAAGGCTCGGGCGTGGCGATTCGCGGCCTGAACTACGTACGCTCCGAGCTGAACGGGCGCGATTCGTTTTCCGCCAACGGCGCCCGCTCGCTCAGCTTCGAGGACGTGCCGCCCGAGCTGATGGCCGGCGTAGACGTGTACAAGAATCCGTCCGCCGAGCAGATCGAGGGTGCGATCAGCGGCCTGGTCAACCTGCGTACCGCCATGCCGTTCGACTACAAGGGCTTCCGCGGCGCCATCTCTGGCCAGATGTCGTACTCGACCCTGCGCGAAGGCAAGGCCACGCCGTCCACGTCGCTGCTGCTGTCGGACCGCTGGAATACCCGGTTGGGCGAGTTCGGCCTGCTGGTAGATTTTGCCAAGTCGCAAAGCGACACCCGCACCGACAACTTCCAGATCGAGCCGTACTACCCGCGCGACGACCTGGTGCCGGGCAAAACCGTGTGGGTGCCGAAGGGCGTGACCTGGCGCACCATGGAGTTCGAGCGCGAACGCAAGGGGCAATACGCGGCTGCCCAGTGGCGCCCGAGCCGCGACCTGACCGCGTCGCTCACGTATTTCAAATCCAGCTACCAGAACAGCTGGAGCGAGCAGGCCATGCTGATGTCGCACGCCACGCCGTACGCGATCCAGGTGGCCAACGGCGTGTACGATGCCAACGGCGCGTTCCTGTCCGGCACCCTGTCCGATCCCGAGCACAGCGGCATCAACCTGAACCCGGACCGCCGGGTGTCCAGCCGCGATTCGTCCACCACCGATATCGCCCTCAACGTGCAGTGGCGCGTCAGCCAGGACTGGACCATCCGCAACGATTTCCAGCGCATCCGCGCCAAGACCAGCTCGCTCGATTCCGACGTGGCCACCGGCCTGCGGCTGCAAAAGCAGGGCCTGGACCTGACCGGCGGCCTGCCGACGCTCAATTTCGACGATGCCGACCGCGCCTATATTGCCAACCCCAACAACTATTACTGGGGCTACACCATGGAGCACCTGGACCGCTCCACGGCCAGCAACAACGTGTGGAAAACCGACTTTCAGCGCAATTTCGACCATCCCGTGCTGCGCGACGTGCGGTTTGGCGTGCGCCTGACCGACCGTAAATCGGAAACCCAGAACTCCAACCCCAGCTACAACTGGCAGCCGATTACCCAGCCCTGGATGGAGGGCTGGAATATCCCCACCCTTGCTTACCTCGGAGATCCGCGCTTTGCCAGCGAAGCGCGGGTGCACCAGTTCAATAATTTCTTCAACGGCAGCGCTTCGGTGCCGGCTGCCGTGTTCCCGGCCGACTCGGTGGCGCGCGGCTACCCGACCAGCTACGAAACGCTGCACAGCTACCATACCGTGCTGTGCAAGGAGCAGGCCGCGATCCAGGGCTGGGGCGACTGCGAACCATGGAAGCGGGCCACGTTCGGTACCGATCCGGCCGAGATCAACAACGTCGCGGAAAAAACCAAGGCGTTTTACACCCAGCTGCGCTTCGGCTTCGACGAATTGAAATACCCGGTGGACGGCAACATCGGCGTGCGCTATGTGAAAACCGACATGAAGGCGGCCGGCTACACGGTGCTGGCGCCCAACACCACGGTGATCCCGCCGGGTGCGGCAGTGATCGGCGTGCCGATCCCCGATATCCGCGCGTTCTCGAGCGCCGGCGACTTTCAGCACAGCTACCACAATGTGCTGCCGAGCCTGAACTTGCGCCTGAAGGGCAACAACGGCTGGCAGTTCCGCCTGGCGCTGGCCAAGGCCATGTCGCGCCCGGACTTCAACAAGCTGCAGGCGTATAACTCGCTGTCGCAAGTGGTCAACAGCAGCGTCGATGCCAACGGCGCGGTCAATGTCAGCAACGTCAGCCTGACCGGCGAAGCGGCCGGCAACCCGATGCTGCGGCCCACCACGTCCACCCAGCTCGACCTGACGGCGGAATGGTATTTCAAGCCCGGCGGTTCGCTCACGCTGGCGCTGTTCAACAAGCGCCTGAAAGACATCGTGGTGGACCAGCTGGTCAACGTGGAACTGCCCGATACGGCCGGCGCCATGCACGGCTTTGCGGTCACCTCGCCGGTCAACGGCGCCAAAGGCAGGGCGCGCGGCTTTGAGCTGGCCTACCAGCAGTACTACGACAGCGTGCCGGACTGGCTCAAGGGCATCGGCGTGCAGGCCAGCTTCACCTTCGTCGACAGCAAGCGCGACCTGTACAACCCGGTGTTTTCCGAGTACTGCAGCGGCAGTGCCGACGGCGCCGTCAACCTCAACCTGAACATCAACGGCTGCGACACCGACGGCCGCGTCTTCGGCAACCTGCCGCTGCAGGGCCTGTCGCGCCGCAGCGGCAACCTGGCCCTGATGTACGACCGCGGACCAGTCTCGGCCCGGGTGGCGTACAACTGGCGCTCGCGCAGCCTGCAAGCCGTCAACACCTACGGCGCGCGCGGTACCGACGGCAAGGACACCAATCCGGCCAGCCCTACCTACGGCGCCGAAAACCTGGCGTGGGGCCTGCCGCTGTGGGCGGAATCGTACGGGCAGGTCGATGCGTCGATCTTTTACAAGATTACCGAGAAGCTGTCGATCGGCCTCGAAGCGCAAAACCTGAACGATGTCCAGTTCCGCCAAACCATGGACCAGCACATCGGCAATATGAACCACACCTGGTTCAAGACCGGTCCGCGCTACACGGCGCAGCTGCACTACACGTTCTGAACCGCCACCCGACGAGGACATCATGAAACATACGCTGCAATGGCTGGCGCTGGCCAGCCTGCTGGGCGGCGGCGCGGCGGTGGCCGCTCTGGCCGCCACCGCCCATGCCGCTTCCAGCGCGCCGGTAGCGCTGTACGTCGATCCGCAGTCGAGCGCCGCCGTCTGGGTGCGCGACCACGGCGACGACCCGCGCGCCGCCGCCATCGGCGAGCGCATCGCCAGTCATCCCGGCGCCCGCTGGTTCGGCGGCTGGAGCGGCGCGATCGGTCCTGCCGTGGCCGCCTACGTGGATTCGGCTGCCGCCGTGCAGCGCATGCCGGTGCTGGTGGCCTATAACATTCCGGCGCGCGACTGCGGCCAGCACAGCGCCGGAGGCGCCGGTTCGATCGCCGCCTACCGCGACTGGATAGCCGGGTTCGCCGGCGGCATCGGCAGCCGCGCTGCCGTCGTGGTGCTGGAACCGGACGCCCTGCCGCAGCTGGACTGCCTCGATGCCGCCGGCAAGGCCAGCCGGCTCGACCTGTTCCGGTACGCGGTGGCGCAATTGTCCGCCCGGGCGCCCAACGCGCTGCTGTTTGTCGATATCGGCAACAGCGACTGGCTGGCGCCTGCCGAAGCGGCGGCGCGGCTGGTCGATGCCGGCGTTGCCAGCGCGGCCGGTTTCGCCCTCAATGTGTCGAACTACCGCACCGACGGCGACAGCAATGCCTACGGGGTCGCGGTAGCCGGCGTCCTGCGCGACAGGTACCGGCTGGCGAAAACCTTCGTGGTCGACACCAGCCGCAACGGCGCCGGCCCGCTGGGCAAGGAGTGGTGCGATCCGGCCGGGCGAAAGCTCGGCGTGGCGCCGCGCGTGCTGCCGGCCGGCAGCCAGCCGGCCATGACCTTGTGGGTCAAGTCGCCGGGCGAAGCCGACGGGTGCGCGGCCGCTGCCGGCACCTTTGTGCCCGACCTGGCGCACCGCATGATCGATGGCCGCTGAGCCCGCCGTGCGTCCTCCCTCCATCTGAAAGGATCTCCGTGGCAAATATCAACCCGGGCCAGTCGCTGCCGCAACCAACCGATGCCTCCCCGGTGCCGGCAGCCACGCAGGGCGGCGCCCTGACCATGGTCACCGTGCTGTTTTTCATGTGGGGCATGATTACCGCGCTCAACGACGTGCTGATCCCGCACCTGCGCGCCGTGTACACCCTCAGCTATGTGCAGGCAATGCTGGTGCAGTCATGCTTTTTTGGCGCGTATTTCCTGGTGTCGCTGCCGGCCGGCGCGCTGGTGCGGCGCATCGGCTACCAGCACGGAGTCGTGGCCGGCCTGGTCACTGCCGGTGTCGGCTGCCTGATGTTTTATCCGGCAGCGCAGGCGGGTTTCGGACTGTTCCTGGCGGCGCTGTTCGTGCTCGCCAGCGGCATCACCATGCTGCAGGTGGCGGCCAACCCGTTCGTGACCATCCTGGGCCCGGCCGCCACCGCCTCGGGCCGGCTCACGCTTACCCAGGGTTTCAATGCGCTGGGCACCACGGTGGCGCCGCTGGTGGGCGCCTGGCTGATTCTGTCCCATACTGGCGCCGGCGCCGAGGCGGTGCGGGGACCGTACCTGATGCTGGCGTGCACGCTGCTGACACTGGGCGCCGCTTTTGCATGGGCCCGCCTGCCGCGCGTGGCGGCGGCAGGCGGCGACCGGGCGCCGCTGGTGTTGCGCCGGCATCCACGGCTGGTGCTGGCAGTGCTGGCGATCTTCCTGTACGTGGGGGCGGAGGTGGCCATCGGCAGCTTCATCGTCAGCTTTCTTACGGAACGCCACATCGCCAACCTGACTGTGGCCAATGCCGCCCATTACGTCAGCCTGTACTGGGGCGGTGCGATGGTGGGCCGGTTCATCGGCGCGCTGGTGATGCGCCGCGTGAGCGCGGGCAAGGCGCTGGCCACCGCTGCCGCCGTGGCGGTGGTGCTGGTCCTGGTGGCGGTGTTCGGCACTGGCGGGGTGGCCATGTGGGCGATCCTGGCCGTAGGTCTGTGCAACGCCATCATGTTTCCCACCATATTCAGCATGGGCTTGCACCAGTTGGGCGCCGGCACCGGCCAGGCGGCGGGCCTGCTGTGCATGGCGATCGTGGGCGGCGCCGTGTTGCCGGTGGGGCAGGGCGTGCTGGCCGACCTGGTGGGCGTGCAATGGTCGTTCCTGCTGCCAGCGGCCTGCTATGTGCCGATCCTGTGGTTCGGCGTCAAGTATGCCGGCATGTATCGGCAGCCGGGCGCGTAAGGGCACGCGGGCTGTTGCCGGTGGTCGATTCGGCCATCACGCTGCCGGCGCCTCGACCCCGGTGGTGGCAAAGCGCTCGCGGTAGAGCTTGGGCGTGATGCCGAGTTTTTTCTGGAACACCCGGCGCATGTGCGCTTCGTCGGTAAAATGGGCGCGCGCTGCCACGGCCTTGAGCGACAGCGTCAGGTCGGCCAGCGCCGCGGTGGCCCGTTCGAAACGGCTGCGTTCGATGAAATCCTGGGTGCTCATCCCGGTCTCCTGCTGGAACACGCGGGTGAAGTGGCGCTCGCTCATCATTGCCTTTTGCGCCAGCTGCGCCACCGACAGCTTCTGGTGCAGATTGTCGAGGATCCAGTTTTGCAGGGCGCGGATATTCGGGCGCGCGGTGCGCTCGCTGAGCAGGTGTGCGCTGAACTGCGACTGGCCGCCGGGGCGCTTGAGGAACACCACCATTTCGGTGGCCACTTCGAGCGCCAGCTCGCGGCCGTAGTCGTCCTCCACCAGGGCCAGCGCCAGGTCGATGCCGGCGGTGACGCCCGCCGACGTCCACACGTGGTCGGCGCGCACGAAGATCGCATCGGCATCCACCTGCACGGCCGGATAGTCGGCCTGCAGCCGCGCGGCCACACCCCAGTGGGTGGTGGCGCGCTTGCCGTCCAGCACCCCCGCAGCGGCAAGGAAAAACGCCCCCGAGCACAGCGACGCCAGGCGCCGCAGGCGCGGCGCCACCGCTGCCACCCAGTCGGTGATGGCAGCGCTGTCGACCAGCGCCGTCTGGATATGGCGGGCGCCCACGATGATTGCATTGTCGGGCAGGGCCAGCGTGGACAGGGCCTTGGTGGCGTCGAGCGACATCAGCGTATCGGAACGCACCGGGCCTACCGAGCACGAGGCCACGCGCACGTCGTAGCCGGGCGGCCTGCCATGGCGCTGCAGGTGCAAATTGGCATATTCGAACACGGACATCGGGCCAATCGCTTCGACGGCCTTGAAGCCCGGGTACACGATGATATCGACGGTGATGCTGGCGGGTACGGCGGAAAACTTCATGTGGTGGTGGCTGGTGGCGCGGAAAATCCGGTCATTATGGCACCAATTCCGGCCATTATCGACCAGGCGCCTGCGCGCCGGGCAGCGCTGCCGCCACAATGGCCGGCGTTATTTCACCAATTTGTTACGGAGTCGATCCATGAAGACCAAAGCTGCAGTTGCCTGGCGCGCCGGTGCGCCCTTGACCATCGAAGAAGTCGATCTGCAGGGCCCGCGCGCCGGCGAGGTGCTGATCGAGCTGAAGGCTACCGGCATCTGCCACACCGATTACTACACGCTGTCCGGCGCCGATCCGGAAGGCATTTTTCCTGCCATTCTCGGTCACGAGGGCGCAGGTGTGGTGGTGGACGTGGGCCCCGGCGTGACCACGCTGAAAAAAGACGATCACGTGATTCCCCTGTACACGCCGGAATGCCGCCAGTGCAAATTCTGCCTGTCGCGCAAGACCAACCTGTGCCAGGCAATCCGCTCCACCCAGGGCCGCGGCCTGATGCCCGACGCCACCAGCCGCTTTTCGCTCGACGGCAAGCCGCTGTTCCACTACATGGGCACGTCCACGTTCTCGAACTACATCGTGGTGCCGGAAATCGCGCTGGCCAAGATCCGCGAAGACGCGCCGTTCGACAAAGTGTGCTACATCGGTTGCGGCGTCACCACCGGCGTCGGCGCCGTGGTGTTCTCGGCCAAGGTGGAAGCGGGCGCCAACGTGGTGGTATTTGGCCTGGGCGGTATCGGCCTGAACGTCATTCAAGCCGCCAAGATGGTGGGCGCCGATAAAATCATCGGCGTGGACATCAATCCGAAACGCCAGGACATGGCCCGCACGTTCGGCATGACCCATTTCATCAACCCGAACGACACCGCCAACGTGGTCGATACCATCGTCCAGCTGACCGACGGCGGCGCCGACTACAGCTTCGAGTGCGTGGGCAATACCCAGCTGATGCGCGAAGCGCTCGAGTGCACCCATAAAGGCTGGGGCCAGTCGTTCATCATCGGCGTGGCGGCGGCCGGCCAGGAAATTTCCACCCGGCCGTTCCAGCTGGTGACGGGCCGCGAGTGGAAAGGTTCCGCGTTCGGCGGCGCCCGTGGCCGCACCGACGTGCCGAAGATCGTCGACTGGTACATGGAAGGCAAGCTCAATATCGACGACCTGATCACGCACCGCCTGCCGCTCGAACGCATCAACGAAGGTTTCGACCTGATGAAATCGGGCGAGTCGATTCGTTCGGTGGTGTTGTACTGATAGGCGCCGGCGCGCCGTCTGCTAGGCGTCGGCGGCGTGCTCGGCCAGGTTTTGCAGTATTCCACATTCCTTTACCAGTTGCACCGCGTTGCATGTACGGCGCAGCGTGGTCAGCTGAGTCTCCAGGGTGCTGAGCGCTTCCATCCGCGCACGGATGGCGCTGATGTGCTGGTCCAGCAGCGCATTAACATGCGCGCATCCGGCCGCAGGCGTTGTCTGCAGCGCGAGCAGCGTGCGGATATCCTGGAGGCCGATCTGGAGTGACCGGCAATGGCGAATAAATTGCAGGCGGTCGAGATGGATACGCTGGTACTGGCGATATCCCGACGGTGCGCGCACCGGCTCATCAAGCAAGCCCGACTTCTCATAAAAGCGTATCGTTTCGACATCGCACCCGGTGCGCTTTGCCAGCTCTCCAATTTTCATGGTTGATCCTCGTCGGTGACTTGACTCTGTAGTGGCTACAGGGTTTCTAATGGCACTATACCCTCAAAGGAGCGTGCCATGTCTGCCTGCTGTTCCGGAGGTTGTTCCTCCGATAAACCACCGGTCGATGCCCGGTACCGCCGGGTACTGTGGATCGCGCTGTGGGTCAATGCCATCATGTTCGTTATCGAACTGCTGGGCGGGATCCGGTCGGGATCGGTGTCGCTGCTGGCCGACGCCGTCGATTTTTTCGGTGATGCGGCGAACTATGGCGTGTCGTTGTTCGTGCTGGGGCTGGCCCCGGTGTGGCGGCCGCGCACCGCCTTGCTGAAAGGCGTGACGATGGGTGGCTACGGGGTGTTCGTGCTGGCAGCGGCCGGCTGGAACTACGCCGCCGGTACGGTGCCCAGTCCGAACACCATGGGCATCGTCGGTGCACTGGCGCTGGCCTCGAACGCCGGCGTGGCCTTGCTGCTTTACGCCTACCGCAACGGCGACGCCGACATGCGCTCCGTCTGGCTGTGTTCGCGCAATGATGCGATCGGCAACATGGCGGTGATGCTGGCCGCGCTGGGCGTGTTCGGCACCGGGTCCGGCTGGCCGGATATTGTCGTTGCCGGCATCATGGGACTGCTGGGCGTGACTGCGGCCAGGACCGTCGTGACGCAGGCAGTGGCCGAACTGCGGCGGGCGCCGGTGCCTGCTCCGGCATCACCGGCCAGCCAGGCGGTGGAGATCCGTCGGCGCTGATGTCGTCTCGCTTGGGCGCGCTACCGCTGCTGGCCGCCCATGGGCGGCAGGGCGGATTCCATTATTCGATCGACATTGAAGTGTTGCGGATTTTGCGTTACTTTAATTCGACAATTATTGAATTATGAAAGTAATAATGGAGACAACACACGTCCTGGCCGCGCTGGCGGCCATTGCCCAGGAAAGCAGGCTGGCGGTATTCCGGCTCCTGGTTCAAGTGGGACCCGGTGGCATGGCTGCCACCCGGATCGCCGAGCGGCTCGATATCGCGCCGTCCTCGCTGTCTTTCCACCTCAAGGAGCTGACCCACGCCAGGCTGATCACCGCCCGCAGCGAAGGCCGCTTCATCATTTACGCTGCCGACACCGCTGTCATGCACGGCTTGATCGGCTACCTGACAGCAAACTGCTGTGGCGGCGTTCCGTGCGGGCCAGCGGGCGCCGCGACCAGTCCAACAACAATCTGAAACGGAGAAGATCGTGCCAGCCCAATGCGACCAACGCCTTCACGTGCTGTTTCTCTGCACCGGCAACTCGTGCCGGTCGATCCTGTCCGAGGCGATATTCAACCATCTTGCACCCGCCGGTCTGCGCGCCATCAGCGCCGGCAGCGAGCCTGCAGGCGCGCTCCATCCGCGTGCGATCGAGTTGTTGACCAGCAAGGGCATTTCAACCGAGGGCTGCTACAGCAAGTCCTGGGAAGCGCTGCCGGTGACGCCCGACATTGTGATCACCGTGTGCGCCAGTGCGGCGGGCGAGACGTGCCCGGCGTACCTGGGACCGGCGCTGCGCACGCACTGGGGCGTCGATGATCCCGGCCACGTCGTGGGTACCGCTGACGAGATCGCGCGCGCATTCGCGCAAACCTACCGCATCGTACGCGCGCGGATCGAAGCATTCCTGGCCTTGCCTCTCGACCGCTTGCGCCACGACCGGGCGCAACTCAAGGTCGAGCTCGATCACATCGGCACGCTCATGGCGCACGCCTGACTCGACAGCCTATTCAACAGAGGAACACATGCCTGCCCCGATTACCGATACCATCCCGCAGTTGCCCAACCTCGATCCGGCACGACTGGACCTGCCAACGCTGGGCAAATTGATGGCGGGCGGGGACCTGGACCATCCGCCGCGCATCCTGCTGCTGTACGGCTCATTGCGCGAGCGCTCATTCAGCCGCTTGCTGACCGAAGAGGCTGCGCGCATCCTGGCGCACTTCGGCGCCGACGTGCGGATCTTCGATCCGGCGCCTTTACCGATGGCCGGCAGCGTGCCGGATGATCATCCGGCGGTGGTGGAACTGCGCGAACTGTTTTTATGGTCGGAGGGCCAGGTGTGGTGCAGCCCGGAGCGGCATGGCACGGTGACGGCGGTGCTGAAAAACCAGATCGACTCGATACCGCTGGAGATGGGCGCAATCCGCCCCAGCCAGGGCCGCACGCTGGCCGTGATGCAGGTGTGCGGCGGCTCGCAGTCGTTCAACGTGGTCAACACGCTGCGCCTGCTGGGACGCTGGATGCGCATGTTTACCATTCCCAACCAATCCTCGGTACCGATGGCCTACCAGGAATTCGATGCCGCAGGCCGGATGCGGCCGTCGGCCTACTACGACCGGGTAGTCGATGTCATGGAGGAGCTGTTCAAGATGACCTTGCTCCTGCGCGGGCGTGCCGCCTACCTGACTGACCGCTACAGCGAGCGCAAACAGCGTTCGACCTGACCGCCGCGCTGCGCTGTCTGGCCACGCTCACTGCCCACGCTTATTGATTGGTGGACGTGGTGCTGGAAGGCGTTTGCGTGGTCGATGCGGGGTCCGGGGCGGATGGCGTGGACGGCGCGGCCGACGTGTTGCCAGGATTGGTGTTGTTGTCGGCCGGGCCGGCGCCATTGGTCGGCTTGTTCAGATCCGGATTGGTTTCGGTAGTCGCTTGTGTTGCCGGGCTCGCTGGCGAGGCTGGCGCAGGGTCGGTTTTCTTGTTGCAGCCGGCGAGCGTTGCCGCCAGCACGGTGGAGGTGAAAACAACTCTGGCGAGCGTGGAATATAAGTTCATTATTCAGTACCTTCGGTTAAATAGAAACGGTGAAGTCGCGGACGCCTCAGACCGGGTTGGCCCGGGACAGGGCTGACCGGATCGGGCAAACAGGGGGCCAGTATCGGCTGATTGCCGTCGCGCTTCTGTGCGTGCCTTAACCGTTCATTCCCGGCCGTCCCAGAACCAGCTGCAGGTACGACATGTCAGCGCAGAGGGGAATACGCGGTGGGGGTAAGGAATGAGTTGTCGATATGGCCCACGATCGGGGCGTCGGCCTCGGAGGCTGCGCGTTTTGCGATCCATTCGGGGTCGGCCATGAAGTTGTTCCAGCGGATTTCGCGCTCGGCCAGGCTGTTCCACTTGAGCAGGTAGGTGAGTGTCTGGTTGCTGGGCCCCACCAGGGTGGTGAAAAAGCCCGCCGGTTCGATGCCGTGCTTTTCCCACAGCCCCAATGTGACGTTCTGGAAGCGTTCGTGCAGGGCGGGCAGGCGGCCCGGCAGGCAGTGATAAACCCGTAATTCGACGATCATGGCGCAGCCTTTCAAAGTAGTGGACTCACCAGAATACCTGCGGCAGCGCCGGCCGTCCAGCAGACCGCGGCCTGCCGGGTGACGGGTCACGGCGGGAGGCTCACGGCTGGCGGCTGCCGGGGCAGGTCAGGTGACGCCGGCTGGCTGCGCATGCAGCCATTGCAGCAGCGCGGCGCTGTCGAGCGGCCGGCTGTACAGGTAACCCTGGCCCTTGTCGCAGCCCTGGGCATGCGCCACGCTGGCCTGTTCCAGCGTTTCGATGCCTTCCGCCACGGTGGTCATGCCCAGGCTGCGGGCCACCAGCACCGTCGCTTCGATCAGCACCTTGTGGTGGGCGCTGCTGGCGGCCAGGCTGACGAACGAGCGGTCAATCTTGACCGTGTCCACCGGCAGCAGGTGCAGGCTCGACAGCGACGAATAGCCGGTGCCGAAATCGTCGAGCGCCAGTTTTACCCCGAGTTGCTTCAGGCTCAGCAGTTGTTGCTGGATGTCGGCGCCTTGCGCCGCCAGGCTTTCGGTAATTTCCAGCTGCAGCTGGCCGGCAGGCATGCCGCTGGCCGCCAGGATGGCGGCCACCTTGCCGCACAAGTCGGCCTGGGTCAGTTGCGCGCGCGACAGGTTCACTGCCAGCAGGCGCGGGGCATCGGCGCCCAGTTGCTGCTGCCAGGCGACGAAGTCGCGGCACGCCGTGGCCAGCACCTGCTCGCCGATGGCGTGGATCATGCCGGTCGCTTCGGCAATGCCAATGAAGTCCACCGGCCCCACCATGCCGCGTACCGGGTGGCGCCACCGCACCAGCGCTTCCACGCCGGCGGTAGGGTCCATACAGCCATCGGCCAGCAGGCCCACGACCGGCTGGTACACGTTGAATAGTTCGGCGCGTTCGATGGCCGTGCGCAAATCCGCTTCCAGGCTGCTGCGCAGCAGCGCCTGTTCGCGCATCTGCTGCGCAAAAGCGACCATGCGGTTGCCGCCCTGCGACTTGGCCACGGCCATGGCAATGGCCGCGTCGCGCAGCAGGTCATCGGCATCCTGGACGCCGGTGTGCAGCACCACCAGCCCCAGGCTGAAAGTCAGCGCCAGCTCCTGTTCGCCCACCCGGTAGGGGCGGCCCAGGCGTTCGAGCAGGCGCCCGGCAATGCGCTCGACCACGCCCGGTTCCGGCAGGCCGTCGAGCAGCACGGCAAACTCGTCGCCGCCCACCCGGGTGGCAGTTTCCATGGTCAGGCCGCTGCCGGGGCGTCCCCCCGCGCGCACCGTGGTGCGCAGGCGTTCGGCCACCAGCGTGATGACCTGGTTGCCTACCGCGTTGCCGAGCGTATCGTTGACCTGCTTGAAGCGGTCCAGGTTGACCAGCAATACCGCGCAGTGGTCGCCGCTGGCGGCGCGCGGGCGGGCTGCCATCTTGCGCAGCATGGTCATGGTGCCGGCCCGGTTGGGCAGCTGCGTGAGCGTGTCCACCTGGGCCGCGCTGGCCAGCATGCGCTGCTCGCGCACCACCTCGTGGGTGGCGTCGAGCAGCACCGCCATCAGCCGGTTGTCGTCGAGTTTGAGCAGGCCCAGCGACAGCACGGCCGGCCCTTCGCTGTTGCCATGGTGGGCTTCCACATTGATGCGGCGGCCTTCGCACACGACGCCCTGCTGGTCGGAAAAATCGGTACACAGTTGCGGCAAATCGGGCGCATGGTGGCGCAGCACGTGGAAAAAGTTTTCCATGTCGCCGTCCGGCGACAGCGGCATCAGCAGGCGCGCCGCCATCGGGTTCAGGATCTCGATGGTGCCGTCTTTTTGCAGCTGGATCAGCGCCACCGGCGCCCGGTACAGAAACTGGATCAGCGCCTCGTAGGCCAGGTCGGTTTCGCTCATGGCTGCTCCGCTGGCGGCGGGGCCCAGACTGCCACCTGGTTGCGGCCGCGCCGCTTGGCCGCGTACAGCGCCTCGTCGGCGCGCTTGATCAGGCCGTCGAAGCCGTCGAGCGTATCGTCCATCACCGCCACGCCGATGCTGATCGAATACGCAATCGCCTGCTGTGCATAGGTAGCGGGGGTGCGGTGCACCTCGGCGCGCAGCCGTTCGGCAATGGCCAGCGCATCGTCTTGCCCAACGGACGGCAGGATGATGGCAAATTCCTCGCCGCCGATGCGCGCCAGCACGTCCACTTGCCGGCACACGCGGCGCATGGTCTGGGCCAGGTGGGCCAGCACGGCGTCGCCGCCCGGGTGTCCATGGCGATCGTTGATGGCCTTGAAGTGGTCGGCGTCGATCACCAGCAGGGCAACCGGGCGCACCGCCTTCTGGCGCCGCTTCAGTTCGAGATCGGCCGCCTCGAAAAAGGCGCGCCGGTTGGACAAGCCGGTCAGGTGGTCGCTATAGGTGGCCTTGCGCAGGTTTTCGCTGACGTCGCGGCGGTCGGAAATGTCGCGGATGATCATGCAGTAGGCCGGGTCGCCGTCGCTCGGACGGGGCGGGGCGGCGGACGTCTCGTCGGCGCGCGCCGGCAACGGCGAAATCATGGCGCTGCCCCAGAACTCGCTGCCGTCGGCGCGCAGGCGCAGGCCTTCGTCGAGCGTCCAGCCGTTTTCGTCGGCCTCGCGCAAGCGGTCCAGTTGCTGCGCTTCGGTGGTGGCGCCATCGGGGTAGAAGCGCGCATAGTGCTGGCCCTTGATGGCGGCTGCGGCGTAGCCGGTCACCCGCTCGATGCTCTCGTTCCACGATTCGACGCGGCCCTGGCGGTCGAGACTGACCAGCGCATAGTCGGTAATGTTGGTCATGATGGCGTTCAGCCAGGCGTCGGTCTTGCGCAACTGGCGCTCGCGCCGGTCTTGCATCGTGACGTCGGTGAGCACCGCCATCAGGCGGTCGGCGCCCAGTTTCAACATGCTGAGCGACAGCACCTGCGGGCCGCCGTTGCGGTCGTCGGCGTGCACGTACAGGCGCATGGCGTCGCATACCTGGCCTTGCGGGGCGGCAAACGCACTGCACTGCAGGCGCAGGTCGGGCGCCACCGGGCCCAGCGCCTCGAACAGGTTGGTCAGTTCGCCATCGCGGCTGAGCGGCATCAGCAGCTGCGCCGACACCGGGTTGAGCATCTGGATGCCGCCGTCGGCCGCCAGCTGCACCAGGCCTACGGGCGCCAGGTACAGGAACTGCAGCAGCGATTCGTAGTCGTGAGCAACGTCCTGGTCATCAGGCTGGCCGGCGCCGGCGCTCACGAACGCTGTACCAGGACGTAGGCCAAGTTCGCGCCGGGCTGGTACAGCAGGCGCAGCCGGACCTTGGTGGGGCGCATGCGCAGCGTTAGCACGTAGTTGATGGTGTCGTCGAGCGCGGCGTGGTCGGCGCGGGCGTCGGCAAACCGCTGGGCCACCATGAAGTTGTTCATGCACGGCGCCACGGCCAGGAACAGGTCCTGTCCCATCAAGCGCTCGGCGCGCAAGCCGGCCGCCTGCGATTCGAACCGGTTGTAACGCTGGACCAGGCCGTCATCGTCAAAGCCGATCACTCCGAATCCCAGCGCATCCTGCGCGGTGGCGTCGCTGCTGTCCAGCAAGGCGGCCAGGCCGGGTTGGTCGAAGGGGAGGTCGGCGTGCAGTGTCATTATCGGGTTCTTTCAAAGGCGGTCAGGAGAAGCATAACATTGTCCTATGGCAATTTACCATTGCTGATACAAAGCTTATGTGCGCTAGCTCTCATTGGTGTGAGGAAACTACTGCCGCTGTGGCGGCATTGGTCACACCGGGAGCACCGGCAGGCTGCGGCGAACGAGCTGGAAGTTAAAATTAAAATAATACAATGCGTGGCCGTGTGGTAATCTTTAATCGATATTCACCCTGTGCCACTCCCATGCTGCATCCGCTGACCAGCCTATGGCGTCATCCGCATCGCGTTTCGTTTTACGCGTCGGCGACAATGGCCGGGACCGCCTTGTTCCGGCCGGACTGGCAGACGTCGACCTCCGCCCTGACCGTGCGGCGCAACTTCATCTCGGCCGCAGACGCCGTCGGTTACTTGCGCTACTGGGCGGACCGGCCGGAGGAGCGCGCCGAGCTGCAATCGATACTGGCGCGTGCCGGGCCATCCATGGTCAGCGTGCACGCGGGCGCGGACGCCTGGTTATGGGCACTGGCCAACCAGCTGGCGGCCGGCGCCGTGGTGGTGGTGGAAGAGCGGTCGCGCCCCGGGGTGCCGGGGCGCCTGGTGGCGCCGCCGCCAGCGGCCGCCAGCGACCCCGGCATCGCCGCGCTGCCGCTGCTGAGCGCCATGCCGGCGCGGCCTGCAACGGTAGTGGCTGCGCCGCTGCCGGTAGCGGTGGCCGTTGCGGCGGCGGACGCTGCGCCGGAATGGCCGACGCCGTCGGTGGACCAGGTATTGCAAGCGCAAGCGCTGGAGGCGGCAGCGCTGGCCGGCATACCGTTCTGCGCGATCTGCGCGCAGGCGCAGGCGGCCGCGCCGCCGGCCCCGCCTGCTGCAGCACCTCCTGCCCCAGTACCCGCTCCCGCAGCGCCGCCTGCCGCCAACAGCGCGCCGGCCGCTGCCAGCGCCATCGCCCAGGCCGAGGTGCTCGAGCAGGCGGCGCGCGCCGGCACGCCGTTCTGCGAGCTATGCGAAAAAATGGCCCAACCTGTTCCGGAGTCGCAACATGGATGACATGACCTTGCAGTCCCTGATGACCTTGTTCTGGCCCGACGCCGATGCCGACCTGGGGCCGGGACGGCAGGTGCACTGGCTGCTCGACGGCGCACGCGACCCGGAAATCGCCAGTCTGGTGCGTTCTAGCGGGCTGGACTACACCTGCCTGTATTCCGGCGCACTGCATCCGCGCCTGGCCGCCGCCGCCCCCTACCTGGTGCAACTGAACCCCGCCGCACCGGCCACCGCGCGGCTGCTGCGCCGGGGATGGGGCCAAGCCTGGGGCATTTTCACCATCGGCGCGGCGCCCGCCACGCTGGACCGGCAGCGCCTGCACTTCAAAAAATTTCTGCGAGTGCAAACTGCAGACGGCAAGCTGCTGGCGTTTCGCTACTACGACCCGCGCGTGCTCAATATCTACCTGCCCACCTGCACCAGCGACGAAGTGCGCACCTTGCTCGGTCCCGTTGCGCGGCTGATCAGCGAAAGCGATGCCGGCACCCATGCGTTGGACTTCCGGCTCGAGGGCGGGGCCATGACCCGGCGCGCAGTCTTGCTGCAGGAGGCAGATCATGCTCATTATCCGGCCTGAACAAATGCGGGCGTTCATGGCAGCGGGCGTCAGGGCGTTGCGCGCCGACCTGATTGCGCACGGCCATGCCTGCCATCCGCAGGCAGCCGCGCTGTTGGGTGTCGCGGGACTGGTGCGCGCGGTTGACGCTACCATCGACGACGCCATCTGTTGCGAGCTTGACGGGTTGCAAGCGGTAAGTCGCCTGCTCGACCTGGCGCTGGTGTTCGGCCCGCCGTTGCCCGCAACCATGCGCGCGGTGCTGCTCGACCCCGGCCAGGGATCTCCTGCGCGCCGCTTGCGCAGGCTGTGGAACGGCGCGCTGTTCCAACTGGAGGCGCAGGCATGAAAATCGATGGCGCGCCAGGTACAACGCCCGCGCTGGCACGGTTGCTGGGGGCCGGCCAGGCGTCTGCCGGCTACCGTGACGGCGGCGTCACGGTAGCCTGCGCCCAGCCGCCCGCCGCCAGCGACGTGGCCAGACCGGGCGTGACCGCAGTGCTGTGGACGATACGCGAACTGGGTGGCGGCTTCCATATGCCGGCGATGCGGCCGCAGTATGGGATCGATGCCTGCGCGGCCATCCTCAAGGCGACCAATGCCGACGTGTGCATCCTGCCCGGCTTGACGCACCAGCCTGGCTGGATGCCGCAGGCGGATGACGGCATGATCCGGATGGTTGTGCAGGAAGCTGGCACCGGCCTCGCCGAGGCCAGGCGCATACTGGCGGTGCTGTCAGCGGCGGATCCGGGCGCGGGTTGGCAACTGGTGCCGGTGCACGGCGCCGATGACAAGCCGGCCAATGCCGTCAACCAGTCCACCTGCTTCCTGTACAAGAGCGGCCGCGGCATCGCTGCCGGCAAGGCAATCCTGGCAGCCACCGATACGGGATTGATGGCGGTACTGCCGCTGACCGTGCCGGACCGCTTCGATTGCCCGCCGCAGGTGTGTTTCACCGCGCCGCTGGCAGTGCGCGCACGCTGCTTTTACGCCAGCGCACCGGCCGGCACCGCGCCCACCGGTGTGCTGCCGCCCGATGCCGTGGTGGCGTACTCGGTGCCCGCCGGGCTGGCCGGCAATGCCCACTTCGCGGCGTTTCGCAACGCCTGCGAAGTGGCGTATGCGCCGCCGCTGGCGCAGGGCAGCCGGCTCAAGCTGCCTTACTGGGAGCAGGTTGCCCTCCGCGATCCCGGCTTGCTGAACAATTTCATGGCAGTGGCCGCAGCGGACGTGCTGCAACAGGATAGTTCGATGCACTGCGAGGCGCTCGCTCCCGGCGTCCATCCGGCGTCGCTGGACGAGGTCAGTGGCAAGCTGGCCGACGCCGTGTTGCTGCGCCACACCTCCACTGCACCGGCGCCACACCTGGCCGTGACGCGCGTGGTGGACCTGGTACGCGCGGTGCTCGACCCGGAACTGCTGGCCGCCCTCGGGGCCAGTGATGCCTTGCCGGAGGACGGCTGCGCTGCCGCGATGCGGGCCCAGCACGCGGCGCCGCCTGTGGCCGACCAGGCCGCCACGGCCCAGGCCCGCGCCCGCAATCAGCTGGCGGCAGCCATCCTGTTCGCCCGGCTGTTGTCGGACCACTGGCCGGTACTGGCCGAATTGCGTTTGCAACCCTCACTCGACCGAGATTGCCCATGACTCGCACCAACCTCCAGCGCCTCGCCAAGTTCGTGCAGGTGAAACATCCCGGCATCACGATCGAGCTCCCGGTTCAAAAAGACGCAGCGTACCTGTGGCAGGCGGCGGCCATCCACCCGATGCAGTCGCTGCAGAACGTGCACCAGCGCATCGTGCGTAGCGCCATGCGTAAAGCGGCCGACGACGCGGCGCGCATGAGCGATGGCAGCGCAGCGTTGTCGAATTTCTTTCATTTCAATGCCACGGTCCCCACGATCCTGCCAAAACCGAAGCAGGCCGCCCCCGTCAGTGCCGGTTTTATCGAGGAAGCGCTCGAAGCGCTGGCCCTGGAGCAGGGGCAGTTGGGCAAGTTGCTGCGGCGCGCCGCGTCGTATTGGGAAGATCTGGGCGACGGCAGCGGATTTCTGAACGGCGTGCAGAAGCAACAGCTGGCGGACCTGGCGAACCGGCGCATCGGAGACCTGAACCGCGTGCTCGCCGTGGCGCCGCGTGCGGACAGCGTGGCCGCCCTGATCGTGCAACTGGACACTGAACTCAAAGAATTCAATGGCGCCATTGCGGCCGCAGAGCAGCCGGCGGTGGGGGAGGTCGGCGCCGACGCCCCGGCAGTGGACGCACAGCAGTACCCTGTGTTGCCGACCATCACGGCACAGCTGGCCGCCGCTTCGGTCGCCGAGTGCCGCAAGCTGGGTACGCTCGCTCAGTGCATGCTCGACGCCATCGAGAAGCTGGTGGAGCACGTCAATGGCATGTCCTGCATCGCCAACCTGTACGTCATCGACACGTTTTACCTGTGGCGGCTGATGATACGATTTCGCTGCACTTCGGCGGCGCCCATAGACGCCGACTGCAAAAACGCCATCAGCGGCGACTTGACGAGTTTTCTGCATAATAGCGACGACGGCCACATGCGATGGCTCACCACCTGGCTGACCGGGCGGCTGGCCGATCTCCACCTGGCGCTGCAGAAGATCGATAAAAAAGGCGACCTGATTTTCTATCTGAAAGGCGGGCGGGCGCTGTACTACTGTATTGAGAGGCCGGAAATGGGCACCAATGACTTCGATACCAGTATTGTCATCAATCCCAACCTCCCCGTCGATCAATGGTACCGACTATTCAATGAAGTGCACAACTGCTGCCTAGAGCGCTTACGCCAGTACAAGCACGAGCTGCTGCAACTGATGGCGGATAATCAGGACGCATTCACTGCCCACCTGGACGCGCTGGAGCGCGAGCGAGCGCTGGCCCGGGAAAACGCCGTGGTTGGCGTGGTGGCCCTGGAGCAGCCGCCCCCGCCGGCCGCCGCTGCGGCCGAGGAGTTCCTTGCCTTGTTGCAGGGACTTGTACCCGCATCCAAACCGGAAAGCGCCAAAGCCGAATTGATCGATATCGGCATCCCGCGACGCGATACCACGGAAGTGTGGGAGGTGTGGCACCTGAAGCCAGACATCGTGGAGTCGGACGGCGTTCCACGGCCCGGCGCGCTCTATTACGTCAACGAATACGTGATGATGATACGCGAAGCGCTGGTGCCAGGATCGCGGTCCGGCAGAAAATCGGCCAAGCGTCTGAGCCGGCTGGGCGACCTGTTGCAGGCAGAAGCGGTCAAAACCGCGCTCAAGAAAAAAAAGGAAAAGTTTTCGCCATCGATGCTGATGGAGGTCAACGGCACGCTCCGCGCTTTCGGCGACTTCCAGAATGTGGCCGAACTGCTGTTCGAACAACTGGCGCACGCCTACCTGCTGCAGGAAGACTGCGGCTACCAGGCGGAATTGATCAGGGAGTTCAATGCCGAATGCGCAGCACTGAGGGACGCCCCCTTGCCGGACGATATCGCGGACGCGGTGAGTAAGTTGCAGCCTGCGGCCACGGCCATCGCAAACAACGTCAACTGCTTCCAGCTTTTTTCCAGCAGGATGGAACAGCACATCAAGGACCGGGGCGCCTTCTTTTCCAGCACGCGTATCCGTGCGGAACTCGGTCGCTTCGTCAAGGCGATTTACACGGCATCGATTTTCAACAAGCCCGAGGACGAGCTGGAAATCATGTTTGCGATCACGGGCAGCTTTGCCGCCACGCTGCACGCCGAATACGCGAACCACGAGCGGATGCTCGAGATTGAGCCGCTGCACCGGGTGGATCTGACCGTGTTCTGCCGTGAGAACGTCAATCCGGATGTGGTGATGGAGGTCACCGTACCCGCCATCGTGGCGGCATACGCGTCCCATCCCGAAACGCCGGCCTATGTGCCGGTGGCGCAAGCTGGCAACATTGTCGATATCTTCTGGCCGGAGGAGGTGACTTTCGCGCACCAGAGCGCCAATCCGCTCGAGAATATTTCGCTGACCTACCGGCCGCTCGCCATCCGCGTGACGGTGGTCGCGCGCCCGGACTTGCCGCAGCTGTCGTTCATCTGGGGCTATCCGGTGCTCGGTCTGCGCGACCTGGTGTGGGACTATATCCGGCAAGCCGGTCTGACCGAGGAATTCGGGGTGCGCAAACGCCTCAGCGCCACCGCCGAGGCGCTCACCGATATTCTGACGCGGCACGAGAATCCCGGGCCGCCGGACGCGCCCGGGCAGGGCGCCGGGGCTTCGGGAGCGGCGTCTGCGCCTGCCGACGGACCTGGCGGGGAGCCGCCAGGTCATGTGGCACCCGTGAGTCACGAGATCACGGGTCTCGATGACTGGCTGGTCGCGCAGGAGCAGCCGGAATGGTGCTATGCGGCGGTTACCGTGATGATGCGCCGCCGCCATCGACCGCAAGCCGTCGCGCCTACCCAGCAGCGCATCGTGATGGAAATGTATCCGGCCGCAACTCCGGAAAACGTGGTCGTTGGATACGGCAACAAGCGTGCATATGCCCCGCTGGGAGGCTTCAGATCCACTTCGACCGCGTTGGCATGGGACGAGATCAAGCGGCTGATCGACGGGGACAAGCCGATCGTCTTCGGCATGCGCGATCATTACACGCTGATCATCGGCTATCGGGACGACCAGTACCTGCTGTTGTGGGACCCGCTGCCGGTTGGCGTAGGCCACCGGCGCTGGCATGCCTATGCCCACTACCGCAGAGAATTCACGCAAGGGGGCACCAATATTTACGATCCCTTGTAGGCCGTTGCGGGGTGTCGGGAAAAGATTATCAAAATGTTGGCATGCTCCACGATCCGGCCTGGCCCCGGACCATGGACTCAGCCCTGACCGAAGCGCGCCGCGTGACCGCTGGCGCGGAACCGTTCGACCACGTGCTCGACGAACACGCGCACCTTGGCCGGCACCAGCTTGCGGCTGGAATAGTAGATTGTCAGCGGCCGCGTTTCCGCGTACCAGTCCGGCAGCAGCCGGACCAGCTGGCCGCTATCGAGGCAGGGCAGGGCGTGCGGCAGCGGCAGCAGGGCAATGCCGAGCCCGCGCGCCGCAGCGCTGGTCATCGCTTCCGGATCGTCGAGCACCATGCCCGGGCGGATGGCGGCCACCAGTTCATCTCCGGCGCGGTTCTTCAGGGTCCACGCTTGCAGCCGGCCGGTGGCCAGCGACCGCCGCAGCAGTCCGCGGTGGCGCGCCAGCGCGGCCGGCGACTCCGGTGCGCCGTGCTGTGCCAGGTAGCCGGGGGCGGCGGCCAGCACCAGGTGGACGCGGGCCAGTTCGCGCGCGATCAGCCCCTCGGTGAGGTCGATGCCGCCGCCGATGCCCACGTCGAAGCCGTCCGCAATCAGGTCCACCTGGCGGTTATCGAAGTGCAGATCGAGCACCACGTCCGGATAGCGTTCGATAAAATCATCCAGCAACGGCATTACGTAGTTGCGGCCGACCGTGTGCGCCATCGACACCTTGAGCGTTCCCGCCGGCTTGCCGGCGCCCTGGCGCAGCGCCGTCAGGGCGTCGCCGATTTCGGTCCACGGCAGGCGTACCTGTGCATACAGGCGCTCGCCGTCAGTGGTCAGCGCCAGGCTGCGCGTGCTGCGCTGGAACAGCCGCACGCCCAGCTGGGTCTCCAGGCGGGCCACGCTTTTGCTGACTGCGGCCGGGGTCTGCCCCAGCTTGCGGGCGGCCGCAGAAAAGCTGCCCTCGCCGGCGGCGGCGATGAAGGCGTCGAGATAGCTGGACAGTTCGGTGAGCATGGCGTTCCATTTGATACCAATGGTTGAAAGTGTACATGCTAATTACCAGCTATACGCAAGTAATTCGGCGCGTCATACTGGCTTCATCAACTCACCCCACGAAAGGAAACGATCATGACCTCGAACCTGAACCTGAACGGCAAAGCAGCTTTCATCAACGGCGGTTCGCGCGGCATCGGCGCCGCCACTGCGCGCCGCCTGGCCCGTGACGGCGCCCGGGTGGCGATCGGCTACGGCGCTTCGGCCATCGCTGCCGAGGCGCTGGTGGCGGAAATCACGGCGCAGGGCGGTACCGCGTTTGCCATCCACGCCGACGCCAGCGACGCCGCAGCGCTCACCCGCGCCATCGACCAGGCGGCAGAACGCTTCGGCCGGCTCGACATCCTGGTCAACAGCGCGGGCGTGCTGCGCATGGGACCGGTGGAGGAATTCACGCTGGAAGACTTCGACGCCACCGTCGCCGTGAATATCCGCGCCGTGTTCGTAGCCACCAAGGCCGCCGTAGCGCACATGACCGAGGGCGGGCGCGTGATCAATATCGGCAGCACAAACGCCCAGCGCATGCCGTTCGCGGGAGGCGCGGCGTACGCCATGAGCAAGTCGGCGCTGACGGGCCTGGTGAAAGGGCTGGCGCGCGACCTGGGACCGCGCAACATCACCGTCAACAATGTGGCGCCCGGTCCCATCGACACCGACATGAATCCGGCCGAAGGCGACTTCGCCGCCAGCATGCACGGGCTGATGGCCCTGAAACGCCACGGCCATGCCGACGAAGTGGCCGCAATGGTGGCGTACCTGGCCGGGCCGGAAGCGGGCTTCGTTACCGGCGCCGACCTGCTGATCGACGGCGGTTTCGCGGCCTGACCGCCGGCGAATTTCAGGCCGCCGGCGGCTGCTTGTGGAAGCGCCCGTCCTTCATGATGGCGCGCAGCCGGTGGCGGTCCTGCAGCACGCGGATATCGTGCAGCGGATCGCCGTCCACCAGCAGCAGGTCGGCCAGGTAGCCGGGCTTGATGCGGCCCAGCAGGTGCTCCATGCCCATCAGCTCCCCGCCAAGCCGGGTGGCCGCTTCGAGCGCTTCGCGCGCGGTATAGCCGAAGTGGTGCACGAACAGTTCCAGGTCGCGCGCATTGCGGCCGGTGGGGTTGAACGGGAAGCCGTAGTCGCCGCCAGGCAGCACGCGGATGCCGCGCCGGCGCAGTTCCGGGATCAGCTCGCGCTGGCGCGCCAGCACCTCGGCCGCGCTGCGCTGCATGCCGGTCAGGTCGATGCCTTCCGGCGCTTGCGCGTCGAGCGTGGCCTGGACGATGCCCACCACCGGCGCCACGAAGATTTCGCTGCGCATGTCCTCCATCATGTCCAGCGCTTCCACGTCGGCCCAGGTGCAGTGGTACAGCACCCGGAACCGGGCCAGCAGCGCCATCTTGACCGCCGCTGCCGCCTGCGCGTGCGCGGCCAGCCAAACGCCGGAGATGCGCGCCTGGTCGCCGGCCGCATTGGCCTCGGCCTGGGAGTACAGCAACTGTTGCGAGCTGCCCGGCTGTAGTGCATCCTCGCCGGACAACAGAAATTTCACCGACTTGGCGCCCAGCGCCGCGCATTCGCGCACGAACGCCCGCACCGCTTCCGGCCCGCGGCCATGCGGATCGACCCGGCCGCCATCGAAGGCACCGCTGGTAGGCGGTTCGCGTTCGATCGACGAGGCGATCAGGCGCGGACCGGGCAGGCCGCCGCTCTGGATGAAGCGGTTGAGCGTGACCTCGAGCGTTTTGCTCAGGGCGCCGGCGGAATAGGCGCTGGTGTAGCCGTGGTCGAGCAGGATGCGGGCATTGCGCGCGGTGCTCAGCACCATGTCGTCGAGCGGCAGGGACAGGCTGGGCACCCAGCGTTCCACGGAACTGGGCCAGGTGAGGTGGCAGTGCGCCTCTACCAGCCCGGGCATCAGGGTGCCGCCGGCGCCATCGATGTAGCGGTCGGCGGCGCCGCCCAGCGTGGCGCCGTCGGCCGCCAGTTCCACGATGGAATCGCCTTCGATCCGCACCGCGTGCAAGCCGGGCAGCGAGCTGCTGCCGTCAAAAATATTCACGTTGAAAAAAACTGTGCCGGGCATGGCATTCCTTCCGATTGATAGCCCCAGCGGACAGCATAGCGCCGCCACCGGCCGGCACGAAGCCGATTTTGGCGATACCTGCTATTGCGCTACCGGGCCGCGAGGTGCTCGCACGGGGACATGGCTCTGGCCACGTCGAGCATGACGCCGCGCAGCCAGATGTGGCATGGATCGTTTTCCTGGAACCGGTGCCACTGCACGCACTCTGCCATCAGCGGCAGCGCGTGGGGCAGCGGCAGCAGGCGCACCGGCAGGCGCTGTGCGCACGACTGCGCCAGGCGCGTATGCATGGTGGCCACCAGGTCGGTGCCGATCAGCACGGACGCCATGCTGACGAAGTCGCCGGTGGTGACGCGGATCCGGCGCTGCACCCCCAGGCCCTGCAGCATCAGCTCCTCGAACGTGGGGGACCGTGGCCGGCCGAGCATCGGCGCCACGTGCGGCAGGCGCGCATAGGTTTCGGCATCGAGCGTGTCGCCCACCTGGGTATTGCCCTCCCAGATCACGGCGCAGTAACTGTCTTCGAACAGCAGCCGCTGCGGATGCTCGCCGGCCAGGAAATGGCGCGGAATGATCAGGAAATCGTTCTCGCCGCGCCGCAGCTGCTCGCTGGCGTCGTCCGAGAGCGGCACCAGGTCGAGCGTCATGTTGGGGGCGTCGCGCAGCACGCGCGCCACAACGCGGTTGAAAAACACCTCGGTGGCGTAGTCGGACACCATGACCTTGACCACCCGCGTTTCCTTGGCCGGGTCGAAGCTCACGCGCATGCCCACCGTGGCCTGGATGTGCAGGATCAGGTCGCGCACGGGCGCTTCGAGCTGGCGACCCAGGACCGTGGGCTCCATGTTGCGGCCCACGGCGGCCAGCAGCTCGTCCTCGAAGAATTCGCGCAGGCGCGCCAGCATGCCGCTCATGGCGGACTGGCTGACGTTGACCCGCGCAGCGGCGCGGGTGATGTTTTGTTCCTTCAGCAGCGCGTCGAGCGCCAGCAGCAGGTTCAGGTCCAGGCGGTTGAATCGCATCCTTTACCCTCCATGCGCCGACGCGGACATGGCGCGCTGCGCCCGCGCAGGCGCGCGGGCACGCAGTGCCGCCGCCATCAGATGCTGTTCTGGCGAGCGATGGCGCCGAACATGCGCGCGCTGGGCTTGATGGTGCGGCGCATGGTGGTCCGGTCCACCGCAATCAGGCCGAAGCACGGCTTGTAACCGAAGATCCACTCGAAGTTGTCCAGCAGCGACCAGTGCAGGTAGCCGCGCACGTCGATGCCGTCGCGCAGGCAGTCCGCCACGCCCTGCAGCGCGCGCGTGATGTACTCCTCGCGCTGCCGGTCGTCGTCGGTGGAAATGCCGTTCTCGGTGACGTAGATCGGCAGCTTCACGTGCTGGGCGGTGTAGCGGATGGTGGCGCCGAGCGCCTCGGGCCAGAATTCCATGCCGTTGCTGGTCAGCCGGGCGCCTGACGGTGGCGGCAGCTCTCCCTCTGGCCCTACCAGCGCGCGGGTGTAGGTTTGCACGCCCACGAAGTCGCCGTGCTCGGATACCGCTTTGAACCACGGCGCGTAGGCGACGGCGCGCTTGCGGTCGCGCATGGCCGGGTCGCCCTGCGCCTGGTCATCGGCAATCGCCAGCGACAGGCCCACCGGCAGCTTGGGACACGCGGCCTTGATCGCCTTGTACGCCATGCGGTGGCCTTTCAGCATGCCGGTTTCGATCTTGTCGAAGTCGCCGAAAATCCAGGATGAGAACTTGCCCGTGCCGGCGCGCTCGCCGGCGGCCTTGAGCATCGCCTTCTCGGGCGGGATGCCGGTCAGGCCGGACAGCGGGCCGGGGATGCCGAACAGCAGCCGCGCCAGATTGGGTTCATTGAAGGTGGTGGCGGCATCCATCATGGCGCCCAGGTCCTGGGCGATCCTGGTGCAGTAGCGCGCGAACAGCTGCGCGGCGCCCTGTGCTTCCCAGCCGCCGCGCGCGGCGAACCAGTACGGCGTGATGAAGTGATTGAACGACACCATGGCCTTGACCTTGTGCTTGCGGCACGCGGCCAGCACGTCGCGATAGTGCTCGATGGCTGCCACCGACCACATGCCTTCCTCGGGCTCGATGCGCGCCCACTCGATCGAGAAGCGGAAAGTGTTCAGGCCCACCGACGCCAGCATCGCGATGTCCTGTTCGTACAGGCGGTAATGGTCGACGCCCGCGCCCGATGGTTCGACGAAGATCGACGGCTTGACGTTTTCCAGCAGCCAGGCGTCGCTGCTGGTGTTGTCGCCTTCCACCTGGTGGCCGGCGGTGGCCGCGCCCCACAGAAAGCCTTTTGGGAACGCGTAGCCCTTGGCGGCCGCGAACGACAGCGGCGAGAGCATGGCGCCGCCGGCCACGGTAGCGAGGGCTTTCAGCGCCGTGCGGCGCAAGGTGTTGGGTTGCGTGCGTACTGGTTGCATCGTTTGTCTCCGTTATATAAATCTTTTATTTGGCTCACACCATAGCAGTGCGGCCGCTTCTGGTAAACCTGCAATGTCGATCCGGCCCCTTCAAGCCGCGGGGTTTTTCACAAATTTACGTAACACGGCGGCCAGGCTGTCGTCCGCCGTATTGACTGCATACACCTGGGTCAAGTGGTTATGACCGCGCACCACGTTGATCTGCGGTGCGTAGCCGTGGCGCGTTACCAGGCGCGCGAACAGTTCGCCGGCCTGGACCTGCATTTGCGGCGGATCGAGTTCGGCATAACTGATCAGCAGCGGCAGCGGCGGTGCGTCCACCAGGTCCACCGTCGCCATTGCGGCATGGCGCGCCAGGTCGGGGCCGAAATAGGCCTCGTTGCGCAGGTCCGGGCTGGCGATGCCGAACTGCCGGCGGGCCAATAATTCCAGGCCGGCGTTGTACACGCCGGACACCAGCATGGCGCCGGCGGGACGGTGGCCGTCCGCCGCCATGAAGCGCTGTACCAGCGTGGCTGCCGCCACGTGCGCCGCGCCGGCCGATTCGCCGGCCAGCACGATGTGCTGCGGATCGCCGCCATACTGCGCTACCTGCGTGCGCGCCCAGGCAAAGACGGCTGCGGCGTCTTCGGCGCCGGCCGGCCACTGGCTTTCCGGGCCGAGGCGGTAGTTTGGAACGATGGTGAGCACACCGTGGCGCGAAAAATAGCGGCCGAAGTTGTCGCGGTCGGCCTTGTCACCGCGCACAAAGCCGCCGCCGTGCAGGAATACCAGCACCGGGTAGCCGCCGTCCGGCGCCTCGTGCACCGGACAGTAGACGTCGAGCCGGTGCCGCAGATGGCTGCCGTACTGCACATCGCGCTCCACGCTGCCGCCTGGCGGCGCCACGGCCAGCAGCGGTGCGTACAGCTGGCGCGCGGCCGGCGGGTCGATGACGGCGCCAGCGGCGCGGATCGCCGCTTCAAATGGGTTGTTCATGGCGGGTCCTCAGCGCGCCAGCTGCGGGTCTTTGTAGAATGCGCCGTCCTTCATGATGGCGCGCAGGCGCTTGCGGTCCTGCAGCACCGTCACATCCTGGTCCGGTGCGCCGTCCACCAGCAGCAGGTCGGCCAGGTAGCCGGGCGCGATTCTGCCCAGCTCGTCGCCCATGCCCATCAGCTGGCCGCCCAGCAGGGTGGCCGCATGCAGCGCTTCCACGGCGGTATAGCCGAACAGCCGCACAAACAGTTCCAGGTCGCGCGCGTTGCGGCCGTTCGGATTGAACGGAAAACCGTAGTCCCCCCCGGGCAGCACCCGTACCCCGCGCCGCTTCAGTTCCGGCATCAGCTTGCACTGCAGTTCCAGCACCTCGGCGGCGCTGCGCTTCATGTGGGTCATGTCGAAATGCGGCGGAGGTTTGGCGTCGAGCGTGGCCTGGATGATGCCGATCGCCGGCGCCACGAAAATTTCGTCGCGCCTGGCTTCCAGCAGGTCCAGCGCTTCATTGTCGGCGTAGGTGCAGTGGTACAGCACGCGGAAGCCTGCGCGCAGCGCCATCTTGACGGCATCGTTGGCTTGCGCGTGGGCGGCCAGCCAGACGTCCGATGCGCGCGCCTGGGCGCCGGCAGCATCGGCTTCTTCCTGCGTGTACAGCAGCTGTTGCGAGGCGCCCGGCATCAGCGCATCTTCGCCGGACAGCAGGAATTTGACCGACTTGGCGCCCAGTGCCGCGCAGTCGCGCACGAAGCCGCGCACGGCCTCCGGCCCGGTACCGTGCGCTTCGACCGCGCCCGGATTGAGTGCATCGATGGTGGGCGGCTCGCGTTCGATCGACGACGCCACCAGCCGCGGGCCGGGCATGCCGTTGGCGTCGATGAAGGTCTTGAGCGTGATTTCCACGGTCTTGCTGAGCGAGCCGGCCGAATAGGCGCTGGTAAAGCCGTGGTCGAGGAGGATGCGGGCATTGCGTGCGGTGGTCAACACCAGGTCTTCCGGCGGCAGCGACATGCCCGGCACGAAGCGCTCCACCGAGCTTGGCCAGGACAGATGGGCGTGCGCCTCGACCAGGCCGGGCATCAGCGTGGCGCCGCCGCCGTCCACCACGCGGTCGCCGTCCTGCGCCGCGATGGGGCGCCCGGTGGCCACCTCGGTAATGCGCTGGCCTTCCACCCGCACCGCGCTCCTGCCATCGGTGTCGAGCATCGTGGCGCCGTCGAAAATGCGCACGTTGTTAAAGATAATGCCGTTCATGGTAAGTCTCCGCTGTTTTTTTGGGGATGGAATGGAGGGAAAGTCTAGCGAGGGCAGGGCCATGCTCCCAAGCCCATTTTGGTGATACCTGCTATCGCCATCGGCAATCATGAATCGCGATAGCTCCTATCGAAACACTGGCTTATGCGATTACCGGGGGTGCTGGTATCTTCGTCGACACAAAATAAAACGATGGAGACACACGATGAACCGTACCAGCCATGGCGGCAGCCGTGCTGTATTGATGCTGGCGCATTTCGCCGGCATGATCGACCTGGTGGCGTTGCCGGTCTGGGTGGGCGCCCTGGCGCAGCACTATGGTTATGACCTGGAACATGCCGGCATGATCGTCACCGCCTTTCTGCTGGGCGCAGTCGCCGCCAGCCTGTACGCCGCACCGCGCTTCAACCGCTTGCCGCAGCGTCTGTGCGCCATGGTCGGCTACGGCGGCGCTGCGCTGGCGTTTGCCGCCGCCACCCGGGTCGACACGTTCGCCGCGCTGCTGGTACTGCATGCGCTGGCCGGCCTGTCGCTCGGCATCGGCCTGTCGATGGTGCATGGCGCCATTGGCCGCAGTCCCAATCCACACCGGTTGTTTGCCATGGCCGGCGCCGCGCTGGGCGTGGGGGCGGTGCTGTTTTACGGCGTGGTGCCGCCGGCGATTGCTGTCCACGGCGGCCCGGTGCTGTTCATGGCGTTTGCTGCCGTGATGGCAGTGACGGCCGCCGCCTGCTTCGCCTTCCCCCGGGTGGCCGCCGATCCCGTGCAGGTGCGCCAGCGCGCGCCGCTGCCGCAGGTGGCGTGGCTGGCCATGGCGGGCGTCTTATGCATGGCGCTCAACCAGTCGATCACGTTTGCCATGTTGGACCGCATTGGCGTGATGCGCGGTTTCGGCCAGGAGCGCGTCAACCTGGTGCTGGTGGCGTGCGGGCTGGTAAACCTGCTGCCGGCGGCGCTGGCGGGACTGCTGCAACACCGGCTGGCAGCGGCCCGGGTGGCGCTGGTGGCGCCGCTGGTGCAGGCCGCGCTGGCGGTGGTCATCGCCAGCTCCCCGGTGTTCGAACCGTATGCACTGGCGTGCAGCGTGTTTGCGGCGGTGATGATCTTCACCCACACATTCTTGTTCGGCCTGATCGCCCGCCTGGATCCGAGCGGCCGCGCGGTGGCGTCCACCCCGGCCATGATGATGACCGGCGCCGCCATCGGCCCTGCGCTGGCCGGCATGGTAGCGATGCGCGCCGGCTTCGGCGGCCTGGCCTGGCTGGCGGTGGCGGTGGGCGTGGCAGCCACCTGCGCCTTTGCCTGCGTGGGGCGCCACGACTGCGTGGCTGCCACGTCCCGTCCATTGAACTGATTTCCCTCTCGAACGCACGCACATGACTACTTTGACTCTCTCCATCAGCAACGCCATCCTCGACGCCGCACTGCAGCAGGCGCGCGCCCTGGGACATCGTCCGATGACGGCGGTGGTGCTCGACGCCGCCGGCCACATGGTGGCGCTGCAGCGCCAGGATGGCGCCTCCATGTTCCGCGCCGACATCGCTACCGGCAAGGCCTGGGCGGCCGTGGCGATGGGCGCGTCGAGCCGCGCGCTGATGCAGCGCGCCGCCGGCAACCCCAATTTCTTCGGCGCGCTGGCCGCCACCGCCGGCGGCAAGTTCATTCCTCAGACCGGCGCCGTGCTGATCAGGGATGAAGCGGGCCATGTGCTCGGTGCAGTGGGCGCCAGCGGCGGCACCGGCGACGAGGACGAGGCAGTGTGCCTGCACGGTATCGCCGCCGCCGGCCTGGCGCCAGGCTGATTCGAATTATCCGAGCCGGGACCTGGCCCGGCGCCTTTTCCATTTTGCCTTTGAAGGACTGACCATGCCCGCATCTCCTGCCGGTAAGCTTCGCAGCATTGCCATCGGTGTCACCGACCTGGCTGCAGCGGAAAAATTTTATGTCGATACCTGGCGCCTGACAGCGGTTGCCCGCAGCGCCGACACCGTTCACCTGCGCGGCAGTGGCGCCGACCACCACATCCTGGCACTGCACCGCAGCACCGTACCGGACGTGCGCCGTGTCGATTTCGTGGTGGCGCAGCACGCGGACCTGGCCACCATCGCTGACGGCGTGCTGGCCCACGGCGGCCGGATACTGGCTGCGGCACATGCCAATCCGGAGGCCGATGGCGGCACCGCGCTCGACGTGCAAGATCCGCAGGGCCGCCACCTGCGCTTCCTCCACGGCCCGGCACAGCATGCAGCGCTCGGTGGCGCGGACGCGCCGTCGCGCATCACCCACGTGGTGTTCAACAGCGCCGATGTGCCGCTGGCGCAGGCGTTCTACGAGCAGGCGCTGGGTTTCACGCTGTCTGACCGCACCCGCATCATGGCCTTCATGCGCTGCGGTGCCGACCATCACAGCATTGCGCTGGCCGATGCCGACAGCAATACGCTCAATCACGTCGCCTTCGTGATGCCGGACCTCGACGCGGTGATGCGCGGCGGCGGCCGCATGCGCGACGCCGGCTACCCGATTGAATGGGGCGTGGGTCGCCACGGCCCCGGCAACAACGTGTTCTGCTACTTCATCGGCCCCGACGATTTCGTCATCGAATACACCGCCGAAGTGCTTCAGATCGACGACAGCTACCGGGCCGGCCAGCCGCACGACTGGACCTGGCCGCCGGGACGCACCGACCAGTGGGGCGTGTCGCCGCCGCCGTCGGACCGCATCCGCCAGGCACAGAAAAAAATCCACTTTACCCAGCAATAACAACAGCTTGCATCAGCCAACACGTACCAAGGAAACCCACCATGAAATTCATCACCTTCCACGCCGGCTCCACCACCCGTCTCGGCGTGCTCGATCACCAGAGCGTGATCGACATCAACCGCGTGCTGCCGCAAGTGCCGGCCGACCTGCGCCTGGCGCTGCTGGCAGGGATCGACCTGGTGGCCGCCGCCCGGCTGGCCATTGCTCAGGCCGAGCCGGCCGACCGCACGCCGCTGTCCGACCTGGCGGTGGCGCCGCTGATCCCGGTGCCAGGCAAGACCATCTGCCTGGGCCTCAATTACTACGATCACGCGGCCGAAAGCGGCCGTGAAAAGCCGGTGTACCCGTGGTTCTTCCTGCGCTGCAGCACCTCGCTGCTGGCCCATGGCGAAGCGGCGCTGCTGCCGCGCGTGTCGGAGCGCTTCGACTACGAAGCCGAACTGGCGGTGGTGATCGGCACCCGTGCGCGCCACGTGACGGTGGAGCAGGCCCTCGACCACGTATTCGGCTATACCTGCTTTAACGACATGTCGGTGCGCGATTACCAGAAGCGCACGCCGCAATGGACGATTGGCAAAAACTTCGACCGCACCGGCGGCTTCGGTCCGCAACTGGTGACGGCCGACGTGCTGCCGGCCGGCGCCGAGGGCCTGCGCATCGCGGCGCGCCTGAACGGGGAAGTCATGCAGAGCGCCGACACCAGCGACATGATCTGGAGCGTGGCCGAAACCATCGCCCTGCTGAGCGAGTGTGTGACCCTGGAACCGGGCGACGTGATTGCCATGGGCACGCCGGCCGGCGTGGGCCAATCGCGCACGCCGCCGGTGTGGATGCGCCATGGCGACCGCATCGAGATCGAGATCGAGCGCGTGGGTCTGCTGGTTAACACCGTGGAACAGGAACACTGAGATGGCGACACCGTGCGAGCAGTTCGAGGTGGCCATCGTCGGCTTCGGGCCGTCCGGGGCGGTGGCCGCAGCCTTGCTGGGCCAGGCCGGTGTGCGCACGCTGGTGGTGGACCGCAGCACCGACGTGTACGACCGACCGCGCGCGATTGCGCTCGACCACGAGATCATGCGCGTGTTCCAGCAACTGGGCCTGGACCAGGAAATCAGCCGGTACTGCGAGCCGTTCACGCCGTCCGAGTACTTCGGCGCCGACGGCGCGTTGATCAAGCGGCTGGCAACGGCGCAGCCGCCGTACCCGCTGGGCCATGTGCCGTCGATGGTGTTTACCCAGCCGGAAGTGGAGCGCGTGCTGCGCGCCCACGTGGCGGACCTGCCCACGGTGACGGTGGCGCTGGGTCAGCGCGTGGAAGCGCTGACGCAGGATGCCGATCACGCCACGCTGTCGCTGGTGGACGGGCAGGGCGCCGCGCGCAGCGTGCGCGCCAGTTATGTCATCGGCTGCGACGGCGCCTCCAGCACGGTACGCGCCGCAGCCGGCATCGTGCTCGACGACCTGCAGTTCGACGAGCCGTGGCTGGTGGTGGATGTGCTGATCAACGAGCGCGGCATGGCCAGGCTGCCCCAGACCAGCGTCCAGTACTGCGAGCCGGCGCGTCCCTGCACCTACGTGATCGGGCCCGGCATGCACCGCCGCTGGGAGATCGCGCTGCTGCCGGGCGAGGACCCGGCCTGGATGGCCAGCGAGGAGGGCGCCTGGAGCGTGCTGCAACGCTGGCTCACGCCGGATGAAGGCCGGCTGTGGCGCCAGGCCAGCTACCGCTTCCACGCGCTGGTGGCGCACACCTGGCGCCATGGCCGAATATTTATCGCGGGCGATGCCGCCCACCAGCAGCCGCCGTTCCTGGGCCAGGGCATGTGCCAGGGCGTGCGCGACGTGGCCAACCTGACGTGGAAACTGACCGCAGCGCTGCGCAGCGGCGGCAGGCACGATGCGCTGCTGGACAGCTACGGCATCGAGCGCGGCGCCCACGTGCGCGCGCTCACCGCGCGCATCAAGGAAATTGGCGCCGTGATCTGCGAGCGCGACCCGGACCGCGCCCGGGCGCGCGACGCGGCCCTGCTGGCCGCTGCCGGCGGCGACATCCGCACGGTTACGCGGCAGGACATGATACCGCCGCTGACGCAGGGATTGCTGCGCGGCGCCAGCGCGGCGGTGGGTACGCTGTTCCCGCAACCGCGGCTGCGCCAGGACGGGCAGCTGCTGGACCAGGTGGCCGGTTGCGGCTGGCGCGTGGTCAGCCAGGCGCCGCTGCCGGCTGCTGTGGCGCAGCGCGCCGCCGCGCGCGCGCGGCTGGTGGTGGTGGGCGCCGACGACGAATGCGACGGCGTGCTGGCCGCCTGGTTTGCACGGCGCGCGTGCACGGTTGCCATCGTACGGCCCGACCATTACGTGTACGGCGTGGCGGCCCACCCGCAGGCACTGGCCGAACTGCTGAACCAATGGGAGGACGACCTCGCCGACCACTGATCCGCACTGCCTGCCACGCAGGACAACCCAGCAAAAAAACAAGACAACACCATAAAAACGCAAGGAGACAAGAACATGAACAACCATCCCATCCTGGTCCAACGCAAACTGATTGCCGCCCTGGTGGCCTCGATCCTGGCGCAGCAGGCCGGCGCCCAGCAAAAGACCGACGAGATTCCCGAAGTGGTGGTGACGGCGCAGAAGCGGTCGGAATCGGCGTCGCGCACGCCGCTGGCGCTCACCGCCATGACCGGCGACGACCTGGCCAAGCGCGGCGTGGCCAGCGCCGCCGACCTGACCAACGTCACGCCCAACGTGCAGATTGGCGCCGCCGATGGCGGCAATACCAACATTTATATTCGCGGTATCGGCAGCAACAACACCACCGAGGGCGGCGACCCGGCAGCGGCGTTTCACCTCGACGGCGTGTACCTGGCGCGGCCCGACGAGGCGCGCGCGGCGTTCTTCGACATCGCCCGGGTGGAAGTGCTGCGCGGTCCGCAAGGCACGCTGTACGGCCGCAACGCCACTGCCGGCGCCGTGAATGTCATCACCGCCAAACCGGAGGACGATTTCGGCGGCAAGCTGGCGTTCGACATCGGCAGCTACGGTCTGCGCCGCGCCGAAGGCATGCTCAATATCCCGGTCAACGACGCGCTGGCGCTGCGGGTGGCGCTGCTGGGCGAACACCGCGACAACTATGCCGGCACCGGCACCGGCAACAACGCCCAGAACACGGCGGCGGGCCGGTTCCACGCGCTGTTGAAATTCTCGAAGGAGAACACGCTGCTGGTGTCCGCCGACCGCACCCAGGTCAATGGTCCGGACAATCCCGGGGTGCCGCTGCCGCTGGCTGCCACGCGCGGCGACGCCGGCCAGTACAATCCCGATGCGCTGGCGGCCGACGCCCGCGCCACCTATACCGGCGTGGGCGCCGAGTGGAACTACGGGCTGGGCGCGGCCACCCTGACTTACCTGGGCGCCCATCGCACCAAGAAGACCGACAGCCGGGCGCTCGACGTGGGCAGCTTCGGCAACTCCGCCTCGGGCACCAGCAACGACAGCAGCCAGACCTCGCACGAACTGCGGCTGTCGTCGAACGGCGGCGGCGCCTGGAAGTGGGTGGGCGGGCTGTACTTCTTCGACGAGTCGCAGGAAGTGGCATCGAGCTTTGGCAATGGCGTGTTGGTGAGCTACATTCCCGACTTCCAGTCCGCGTCGCGCGCTGCCTTCGGCCAAGCCACGTACGCGGTGTCCGACGCGCTGCGGCTCACGGCTGGCCTGCGCACCACGCGCGACGAAAAGCGCAGCCACGACGCCACTTCCACTTTCAACCTGGGCGCGCCGGTAACGTCGGTCACCAATGCCGACAAATCGTGGAGCAATACCGACGGCAAGCTCGGTATCGATTACGACATCAGCAAGGGCACCATGCTGTATGCGACGGTGACCACTGCCTACAAGGCTGGCGGCTTCAATAGCGCGAATGCTGCGGCCAGCCTGCCGGCCACCTACTACAGCCCGGAAAAACTGCGCGCGCTGGAAGCAGGCATCAAGACCAAGTTCTGGGACAGCCGCGGCCAGTTCAATGCCAGCGCCTTCCATTACGATTACCGCGATCTGCAGGTAAGCACCATTGTCAGCGCCGGCGCCGGCGCCGGGGTAGGCCTGGTGAACAATGCGGCCAGCGCCACCATTCGCGGCGTGGAAGCGGACGTCAAGCTGAAAGTGGGCGCCGATGGCCTGTTCGAGGCGGCCGCTGCCTACACCGATGCCAGCTACGACACCTTCCGCAACTGCATCTACGAGCCGACCAACGCCGTCAACGACTGCTCGGGCAACGCCTTGCGCAATGCGCCCAAGGCCACGCTGTCGCTGGGCTACGAGCACCGGATCGCACTGGCCGAAGGTGGACTGGTCGTGCGCCTCGACACCCGGTTCTCGTCGAAGTATTACAACGACGACACCAACTCGGCGTTGTTCCGCCAGTCCGGCTACCACAAGAGCGACCTGACGGTGCGCTACGACGCGCCCGATTACAAGTGGTACGTGACGGGATACCTGCGCAATATCGAGGACCGCAACATCCTGGCCTCGCGCTATCCGGCCGTGGTGGGCCGCTCGTACGGCTACATGGCGCCGCCGCGCACCGTGGGCCTGAGCATCGGCACCCATTTCTAAACGGCGCCATGTCGAACGATCGAGGACTGGAATCTTATGCAAACATTTGACAATAAATCGCTGCGGCGGCTGGGCGTGCTGGCATCGATGGCCACCGCGCTGGCGTGGACCGGCAGCGCGGCAGCCGTCGATGCCGACGCATTTCTGAACCCGCCCAACACGGCGCGCCCGCGCGTGTGGTGGCACTGGCTGAACGGTAACGTCACCCAGGAGGGCATCGCCCGCGACATCGACTGGATGGCGCGGTCGGGCCTGGGCGGGCTGCAGAATTTCGATGCGGAGATGATGACCCCGCAACTGGTGGACCGGCGCCTGGTGTACATGGACGACGGCTGGAAGCAGGCGTTCAGGTTCGCGGTGCAGCGTGCGCAGGAAAAAAATCTCGAGTTCGGGATTGCGGCGTCGCCGGGGTGGAGCGAAACTGGCGGGCCGTGGGTGCCGCCGGCTGACGGCATGAAAAAGCTGGTCTGGACCGAGACGCTGGTGGACGGCGGCAAGCCGGTGGTCGTGCAGCTGGCGGCGCCGCCGCGCACCAGCGGCCCATACCAGGACCTGTTCGTGCAGCCCGACATCATGGGCCACAGGCCGGACGCCGCCAAACTGGTAACCCACGGCGCCGACGTGGGCGTGTACGCGTACCCGGTGGGCGCGCCGGCGCTGGACTTGCCGGTGGTGCAGGTGGCCGGGCGCACGCTCGATGCGCAGCGCCTCGCAACCTTGACGGAGCAGGACATGGTGGAACTGGCGCCGCCGGCGCCGGACCAGCCGCTGATCGTCACGCTCGACTATCCCGCGCCGCGCACTGTGCGCTCGGCAACCATGTTCTGGCCCGGCGCCGGCACCATCTTCGAGGCGCCGCCATACCGGGCGGTGCTCGAAGCGAGCGACGATGGCCAGGCCTGGCGGCCGGTGGCCGACCTGGCGCTGTCGCTGGCGCCCGCCACGGCCGGCTTTGCGCCGGTGACGGCGGCGCATTTCCGCGTGGTCGTCAACGCCCGTCCGGCGCCGCCCAACCCGGCCTTCATGCCGGTGGCCGGCGCCGACCTGGGGCCGTTTGCCACGTTCGCCAAGACCAAAAACCTGCAGCTGGCGCAGCTGCGGCTGTCGGCCGAACCGAAAATCAACCAGTTCGAAAGCAAGGCCGGTTATGCCAGCGTGGACGATTACCTGGCGCTCGATGGCGGCGTCGATGCTGCGGAACCCGGCGTGGCCAGGGTGATCGACCTTGGCGACCGGATGGCGGCGGACGGCACGCTGCGCTGGACCCCGCCGCCGGGGCAGTGGAAAATCGTGCGCATCGGGTATTCGCTGACGGGCATCGAGAACCACCCGGCCACCGCCGAAGCCACCGGCCTGGAAGTGGACAAGTACGACGGCCAGGCCGTGCGCCGCTACCTCAACACGTACCTGGCCAACTACCGGCAGGCGGTGGGCGCGGAGCTGATGGGCGCGCGCGGCTTGCGGGCCATGGTCACCGACAGCATCGAGGTGGGCCCCTCCAACTGGACGCCGCGCATGTTCGAGCAGTTTCAGCGCCTGCGCGGCTACGACGCGCGGCCCTGGCTGCCGGCGCTCACGGGCGTGATCATCGGCACCCGCGCGCGCAGCGACGCCTTTTTGTATGACTACCGCCGCACGCTGGCCGAGTTGATGGCCAGCGAACATTACGGCACCGTGGCCACGGTCGCGCGCGAGCACGGTCTGACGCTGTACGGCGAGGCGCTGGAAAGCGCGCGCGTGACGCTGGGCGACGACATGGCCATGCGCCGCCATGCCGACGTGCCCATGGCCGCCATGTGGACGTACCGCCCCGAGTTCGGACCGAACGCCACCGCGATTGCCGACATGCGCGGCGCCGCCTCGGTGGCGCACCTGTACGGGCGCCAGCTGGTGGCGGCCGAGTCGCTCACCAGCGCCATGTCGCCGTGGGCGTTCGCGCCGGCCGATCTGCGGCCGATGATCGATACCGAGTTCGTCAACGGCATCAACCTGCCGGTGATCCACACGTCGGTGCACCAGCCGCTCGGCGACGACCGCAAGCCCGGGTTGTCGCTGGCCGTGTTCGGCCAGTACTTCAACCGCAATGACACCTGGGCCGACATGGCGCGTCCGTGGGTCGATTACATGGCGCGCAGCGCCTACCTGCTGCAACAGGGGCGCTTTTATGCCGATGTGGCGTATTTTTACGGCGAGGAGGCGCCGCTGGTGTCGCTGTACAAGAAGGGCCAGCCGGCCGACGCGCCGCGCCGCTACGCCTACGATTTCATCAACCGGGAAGCGCTGACGGACCAGCTGTCGGTGCGGGACGGCAGCTTGGTCGCGGCCAGCGGCGCGCGCTACCGGGTGCTGTACCTGGGCGGCAGCAGCGACCGCATGACGCTGGCCACCTTGCGCCGCCTGCAGCAGCTGGCGCAGCAGGGCGGCACCATTGTCGGCCGGGCGCCGCGCGCACCGCTCGGACTGGCGGACGACGCGCGCCGGTTCCGGGCGCTGGTGGCGCAGCTGTGGCGCGGTGGCGCGGTGACCCGGGTAGGCAAGGGGCAGGTGGTCAACAGCAACGACGTGGAAGCGGCGTTGCAGAGGCTTGGCCAGCAGCCGGACTTCGACTACGCCGGCAGCGCGGACGCATCGCTGCAGTTCGTCCATCGCCGCCTCGACGACGGCGACCTGTATTTTGTCAGCAACCGCACCGGCAAGGACGTGGTGACCGAGGCCAGCTTCAATGTGCGCGGCAAGGTGGCCGAGCTGTGGCACGCCGACAGCGGCACCAGCGAACCGGCGAGCTACCGCAGCAGCGGCCACGCCACCCAGGTGCCGTTGACGCTGGCCGCCAATACGTCGGTATTCGTGGTGTTCCGCCGTGCGGCAACTGCGGCGGCGGTCACCGTGCTGGCGCCCGCCTGGTCCACCGTGAGCACGCTGGCGCAGCCATGGCAGGTGAGCTTCGACGGGCTGGCCGCGCCGCCGCCGCGCGCCGTCACGGCACTGGCGTCGCTGAGCGAAAGCACCGACGCGCAGGTCCGGTATTTTTCCGGCACCACCAGCTACCGGTCCGGCTTCATCCTGCCGGCCGGCGTGGCGCCGGGCGCCCCATTAAAACTCGACCTGGGCCGGGTGGGCGACGTGGCTGAAGTGCTGGTCAACGGCAAGCCCGCCGGCATCGTGTGGAAACAGCCGTACGCGGTGGATATCGGCGCGCTGGCGGTGGCGGGCGACAACACGGTGGAGATACGGGTGGCCAACCTTTGGGTCAACCGGCTGGTGGGCGACGCCCAGCCCGGCGCCAGCAAGGTGACCTTCACGGCGGCGCCGGCCTACACCAGCGATGCCCCGCTGCGCCCGGCCGGGCTGATGGGACCGGTGACCTTGCAGGCGCGGTCCGACCAGGGGGCCAGGTAGGGCGGGTGGCGGCGCTGGCCCATGCCGTTTGACGGCGAACCGGCGTTACCCGCAGGACCCCGGGTGCGCGCAGCGCTTACTGCGGCGGCTGCCCGTTGGACGCGCCCAGGCCCGCATCCACCGGCAGGTTGACGCCGGTGATCAGGCGCGCATCGTCGCTGGCCAAAAACGCCATGGCGGCAGCCACGCCGTCCGCATCTTCGGGCGCGCCCAGCGGCATGCGCTCGCGGAACCTGGCGACCAGTTCGGCGTCCTCGAGCATCTCCTCGGTCATGCCGGTTTTGGTAAAGCTGGGATTGACGGCGTTGACGCGTACGCCATCCTTGGCCGCATCGAGCGCCATGGCGCGCACCATGTTGCTGACGGCGCCTTTCGACGTGTTGTAGGCGAACATTTGCCAGTCGCCGCCCAGTCCGGATACGGACGACGTCATGACGATGGCGCCACGGGTTTTGACCAGTTCCGGCATGGCGGCCTTGGCCACGTGGAAGTAGCCGCTGACATTGACGGCCATCACGCGTGCGAAGTCCGCCTCGCTGGTCTTCAGGATATCGCCCTCGCTGCCGATGCCGGCGTTATTGATCAGCACGTGCAGCCCGCCGAAGCGCGCGACCGTGGCCTGGACGGCGGCGGCCCCGGTTTGCTGGTCGGCAGTGTCGCCCACGTGCGCCAGCACCCGGTCTTGCGGAAACTGGGCGGCGGCCTGGCGCAGGGCGTCGGCGTCGATATCGAGCATGGTGACGCGGGCGCCTTCGTCGAGAAAGCGGCGCGTGGCGGCCAGGCCCATGCCGGACGCGGCGCCGGTGATCAATACGGTTTTGTTTTCAAAGCGGGTCATCTGCTTCCTTTCATCGAGGTCTGGTGGGGAAACGACGTTATCACGGCAGGTGGGCACAGTCTGTTTCCGTACCAGCAGGCAATCTCGATAACGTCATGTTGCCGTCATGTTCCCGTCAGGTACGCCACCGCATAATGGCGCCTGCTCCATCCCGTACCCGCCATCAGCGCCGTCCATGCGATGATGGCAGTCTCCCGCCATCGAACCCACGAAAGCCAGACCGACATGCCTCCTCCCACCCCGCGCCCCGGCTCTCCGTTGCTGCTGGTACCGATTGCCCTGATCCTCGCTGTTCTCGCCGCGCTGTTCGCGTGGGTGGGCGGCTGGTTCGGTTCCCACGACCTGACGCCGCAAGCGATGATGAATACCGCCGAGGCGTCGGGCAAGCAGCAGGCGGGCTTGCGCCGCGCGCACAGCAAGGGCGTCTGCTTTGCCGGCACGTTCGCGCCCACGCCGGCCGCCGCCAGCCTGTCCACGGCACGCGCGTTTTCGCAACCGGCCATCGCCGTCATCGGCCGCTTTTCCGCGTCCTCCAACAACCCGTACGCGCCCGATGGCGCCTCGCCGGTGCGCGGCATGGCGGTGCAGCTGAAAACCGACGACGGCCAGGAGTGGCGCATTGCGATGAACAGTTTCCCGTTCTTTGCCGCCTCCACGCCGCAGGCGTTCCAGCAGATGAACGAGGCCGGCCGGCCCGATCCCGCCACCGGCAAGCCGGATCCTCGAAAAATGCAGGCGCTGCTGGCCGCGCATCCGGAAATCGCCGCGTTCCAGGCGTGGGCCAAAACGGCGCCACGCTCCGACAGCCTTGGCAGCACCCGTTTCAATGGCGTCAACGCCTTCCGCCTGACCGACGCCAAGGGAACGGACCGCATGGTGCGCTGGTCGATGCGGCCACGGCTGCCGGTGGTGGCGCTCACGCCCGAACAGCTGAAGGCGGCCGATCCCGATTTCCTGATTCATGACCTGGACCGGCGCCTGGCCGCCGGCCCGCTGGTGTGGGACATGGTGGTGCAAATCGCCGCGTCGGGCGACCCGATCTCGGATCCTTCCAGGGCCTGGCCCGACACCCGCACCGAGGCCACCGTCGGTACCCTGACGCTGGTGCATGCCGAGCCGCAGGCCACCGGCCCGTGCCGCGACCTCAATTTCGATCCGCTGATCCTGCCAAGCGGCATCGCCGCCAGCGACGACCCGGTGCTGCATGCCCGCTCGGCCGCGTACTCGGTATCGTTCAACCGCCGCGAACGCGAAATCAGCGCCGGCAAGTCCGCCTATCCAGCCAGTCAGAACGGGAGCGCCCGATGAACCGCCCACGCCACTTCAACCTGCTGGCCCGCATACTGCACTGGGCCATGGCGCTCGCCATCCTCGCCATGCTGTTCGTGGGCGCCGGCATGGTGGTCACGCTGCGGTACCGCGACCAGCTGCTGGACCTGCATCGCCCGCTCGGCATCGCCATCCTGCTGCTGGCCATCGTGCGCCTGGTTAACCGCCTGAGCCGACCCACGCCGGCGCTGCCCGCCGACCTGCCGCCGATCCAGAAATTCGCGGCGCATGCGTCGCACTGGCTGCTGTATGCGCTGATGCTGGCGATGCCGGTGATCGGCTGGGCCATGTTGTCGGCCGGCGGCTACCCGATACCGCTGTTCGGCGCGGTGCATTTGCCGGCCATCCTGCCGCACAGTCCCGCGGTGTACGGCGTGCTGCGACCGCTGCATGGCGTGCTGGCATATGTGCTGTTCTTTACCATCCTGGCCCACCTGGGTGCGGCGCTGTATCACGCCTGGGTGAGGCGCGACGCGGTATTTGGCCAGATGGCCAGGGGCGATGCATAGCCGGCATGGGGCTCGCCGCGCCTCCAGCGTTGCTGAACAGCGGGGAGGTGCGGTCGCGGCGCGCGATGCTGCCGTGCGGGCGGTGGCAACTCCGGCATGGGCCTGGCCCGTTCTAAAAGGTATCGTTAGCGCTGCATAGCCTGATTTTATTTGGCTGAGCTTGCGCCTGGCGGTACTTTGTTCTTCGCAAGTTTGATGATGATCAATCGCCGCCCAATTTTGTACGCCTAGAGTGTTGCGTAACGTTGGGTGGGCAGTGTTACACCTCGCGTGGCAACTGGTCACCCGGCGTTGGCGCAAGCATCCGTTTGCGTCCCACTCGCATGGGAGATCCACGATGCATCAATCCTGCAACACGAATACCACTCTTCAACAACGCGCGGCAGCGGTCACCGTTGCCGGTGCGGTCACCGTTGCCGGTGCGGTCGCCAGCACGCTGGCATCCCTGTTGTCTTCGGCGCCGGCCACGGCTGCCGACAGCGCCGCCGCCATCTTGCCCGCCACCCTGTACAGCGTCATCAACCTGGGGCCCGAAAGCGGCGGCACCGCCTTGCTCAACGAACGTGGCCAGGCCGCCTTCAACTCGTTCAATTACTATGGCACTACCAACGGCTTCTTCGACGGCGACCGCCTCAGCGCGATCGGCACGCTGGGCGGCAGCTACACCTGGTTGCGCGGGTTGAACAACCAGGGCGTGGTGGTGGGCAGCTCGGAAGATGGCGCGCAACACAGCAACATCCTCGGTTTTACCTGGACCGCCACGGGCGGCATGCGCGCACTGGCCGGCACCTCGGGGGCCGGTGCGGCGGCCATCAACGACGGTGGCTTCATTGCCGGCCGCAATGCCGAAGCGGGCATCTCGGCGCGCGCCGTCCGCTGGAATCCCGGCGGTTCCATCACGCCGCTCGGACCACGGCCACCTTCGCTGTCCGAAGCCGAGGCGATCAACGAGCTCAACGCTGTCGCTGGCTTTGCCGACGCTGCGTCCGGGGCCATCAACGCCACGCTGTGGGACGTCAACGGCAAGCCCACCAACCTGGGCACGCTGGGCGGGAGCCGCGCATTCGGTATGCATGTCAACCAGCGCACCGAAGTGGCCGGCCGGTCCGACAATGCCGGCAATACGCGCGAGACGGGCTTCTTCTGGAGCCGGCTCGGCGGCATGGTGGCGATCGACGGCGGCGGCCCGCTCACCGATGTGGCGGACCTGAACGATCGCAGCGAAGCCGTCGGCTATACCGTCCGCAACGACCAGCGGCTGTTTGCCTACAAATGGACGCCCACGGGCGGACTGGTGCAATTGCCCAGCCTGTCGCCTGCTTACACCGTTGCCAGCGGTATCAACAACGTGGGCGACATCGTGGGTACGATGCAGTTGCCGGTCGGTCAGGGCACAGCGGCGCAGCGGGCCGTGCGCTGGGCGGGCCTTGCCACGCCGCTCGACCTCAACGCGCGCCTGCACCGGGCGCCGGCCGGGCTGGTCGTGCAGGCCGGCAGCGCCATCAATGATGCCGGCGTGATCCTGGCCAACTCCAACGCCGGCCTGGTCATGCTGCGGCCCGGTACGCGCGGTACCGACGCCCCGGTACTGGGGCCGATTGCCACCTTGCCGCGCACGGTGACCGTGGGGCAGGACCTGACGTTTACGGTTGGCTTTACCGATAACGGTCTCACGCAAACCCACAAGGCCAGCGTGGTGTGGACCGACGGCTGCACCTCACCGGCACCCACCGTGCGCGAGGCGGCCGGCAGCGGGCAGGTGACGCTGCGGCACCGCTTCTGCGCCGCCGGCTTCCAGGCGGTGCGCGTGCGCGTGACCGACTCCGGTGGCCGTTCTACCGAACTGCTGCAGGACGTGCTGGTGGAAGATCCGGCGCAAGCGGCCGTCAGCGGCGCCGGCACGCTGCGCACCGGCGCCGCTCCGGTGGGCCGCGCAACGGGCGCCGCGCCGCTGCGCTTTTCGCTGTGGGCGCCGCTGGGCGGCGCCAGCCAGCGCGCGGGCGCGGCGGCAGTGCTGCTGGGCGGACCGATCCAGTTCCGCAGCGAGCACGTGGAAAGCGTCAGCCGCGCAGGCCCGCTGGCCCGCGTGAGCGGTACCGGCCGGTTCAACGGCCGCCCCGGCTACCGCTTTACGCTCGAAGCGCAGGACGGCGGCAGCCAGGACGGCGCCCCCGATCGCCTTCACGTGCGCATCACGCACGTGGACGCGACCACCAACACCGAGGTGGTCGATTACGACAACGCCGCGCCGGCCAACCTGCGCGCGGCGGCGCCGGCACGCGACCTGAGTGCGGTGGTCGACGGCGGCGTCACGCTGCATCGCTAGCCCGTTCTATTGGCGGTCGCGGGCGCTCTCCCGGCGCGTCTATCGTGCCCGGTTGCTGTTCATAGCAGCGCGCGCACCTCGACCGGGGCCCGGCAGGCCAGCGAGGCCCGCCGGGCCCATTCGAGCGCGGCGTCGGCGTCAGCGGTGTCCAGTATCCACAAGCCGCCCACGTGGTCACCCGTTGCCAGGTGCAGGCCTGGCCGGCTGACCACCTGGCCACCGGCTTGCACCGTGACCGTGCGTGCGCTGGCAGGTGGCGCCAGGCCGCCGACGAACACCCGCACGCCGGCCGCGATCATCGCGGCGTTGAGTGCATCGATGTCGTGCGACATGGCGGAGTCTTCAGTGGCAGGATCGTAGTCGTGGGGACGATATAGCGCGACCAGAAATTGCGGCATGGACTTTCCTTTCATCGACCGGGGCGACAGGCGGGGGATAGCCTGTCATGATAGATTATTTTCCACCAACATTAACACAAGGACTTTTCATGCTTTCTTCCACACCGGCACAGGCACTGAGTACGCAGCAATGGCTGCTTGGCTATGGCGGCACCTTGCTCACCATGCTGATCCTTGACGCGCTGTGGATCGGCCTGTACATGGCCCCAGCCTACAAGGCGGCACTCGGTGACCTGATGCTGCCGCAGCCGCGCCTTGGCAGCGCCGCCGCGTTTTACTTGCTGTACGGCGCCGGCGTCATGTTCCTGGCCGTGGCGCCGGGCCTGCGCGCGGCGGACTGGCAGACAGCAGCGCTGCATGGCGCGGTACTGGGTCTGATCGCTTACGCCACCTACGATTTGACCAATTATTCGATCCTCAAGGTGTGGCCGCTGGGGCTGACCGTGATCGATATCGCCTGGGGCCTGGTATTGACCGCGCTGTCTGCGGCCGGCGGCTGGTGGGTGGCGCAGCGCTGGGGCTGAGTGCAGCTACCGGCCGCCCGTCATCGTTCAGCGGTCGGTGCGCACGTCGTCCGGGGGCGTTCCGAAAATCCGGTACGATCCACCGGCGCCGTGCAACTGCCCTTTGGCCGCATACATGGCCGTATCGGCATGCTGGAGCAGGCTGCTGGTGGACGCGGTGCCGCCGTCGGCCAGGCTGATGCCGATCGCCGCGCCAATGCGCACCGGGGTGCCACCGATGTCGAATGGTGCTTGCAGGGTGTCGAGCAGGCGGCGGGCAATGGCCGACGCGGTATCGGCGTCGCAGCAGCCAGCCGCCACCACGAATTCGTCACCGCCCAGCCGCGCCACGGCGTCGCCCGGGCGCATGCACTGCGTCAGTCGTGCTCCCACTTGTTGCAGCAAGACGTCGCCGGCCGCATGCCCCATGGTGTCGTTGACAGCCTTGAAGCCATTGAGGTCGATGAACAGGATCGACGTGCACTGCTTGCTGTGCGGGCCGCCGAGCAGGGCGTCAACGTGTTCGTTGATCCAGGCGCGGTTCGGTAATCCCGTCAGCGGATCGCGCAACGCTCTTTCTTCCAGTTGACGCAGCATCTCCTTGTCGCGGGTGATGTCGCGCGACACCATGACCGCGCCCACGCACTGGCCGGTCGCCGGGTCGATGATGCCGCTAGCCTTGGTGCCGATGGCAACATAGTGGCCGTCGCGGTGGCGCTTGCGTACTTCCACCACGTCCGCCAGCTCGGCGCCGTTGAAAATTGCCGCCAGCGCGTGCGTCGCGTGGGCGCGGTCGTCCGGGTGCAGGAAGTCGACCACGGGCCGTCCGACCACGCCCTCGGCGGTCCAGCCCATCATCGTGCCGTACGACGGCGAGAGTGAAACATAGTTGCCGTCGGTGCCGCAGCGCGCGATCAGGTCGGTGCTGTTCTCGACCAGCAACCGGTATTCCTCCGCGTTGCGCTCGGCGTGTCGGCGGGCGTCGTGCTGGGCCGTGACGTCTGCGATGAAGCCCGAATACTGCAGTCCCGTGCCGTCCGGCCCGCGATGGGGCACGCCGCTCAAGACCACTTGCCGCGTCGCGCCATCGAGACCGGCGAGCGCGAAATCGACCTGGAACGGTGCGCCCGGTTGCAGCGCCTGTTCTGTCTGCTGTGCCGCAGCGGCGCCGGCATGGCGGGCAATCCACGCCGGCAAGGACTGCCCCGCAGGATCGGCCAGCACGCCGGCGGGCGCGTGGTGGTGCAACGAACAAACACCATGCTGGTCGGTGAACCAGATGGCGGCAAGCGGCGGGCGGCTGGGGGTGTTCATGGACGGCGACTCTCGGGTGCAAACTGGCTGCACGGCGTTCGCCGTAGCAAGGTGGGCAACCACTGTAACCGGTTTGGCAGGGCGCTTCAATTGGTGCATGGCGCGTCACGCGATTTGTTGTCTGCAGGCATCACTAGCGTCTTGCTAGCCTGGCCGGCGCCGTGGCGCGGGCGTGTCGTCTCATCTACATTGATGATTTTTTTTCTAGCAAGAATGGATATATTTCCCTCGGGCGCTTTGTTACGCCTGCCTTGAGTCCGGGCTGTCGTGACTCGGGATCGTCAATCGAAAGGGAAGTCATGCCGGTACGCAACTCTAACTATGGCGAGGAGCGCGTCGGCGCGACCTTGGGCGTGGACCAGGACCAGGCAACCGTGACAACACTGGCGGATGGGACATATGTGGTCGCGTGGGCCGCCCAGCACGCCGAGGGTACGGTGCTCTGGGGTCAGCGCTACGCCGACAACGGCAAAGCGATCGGGCCGCAGTTCCGGGTGGCCAGCCTGGCGGGGAATTATGCCGCCGAGCCGTCGATCGCGGCCTTTGCCGACAGCGGCTTCGTGGTCTCGTGGTCCGCCTACGATCCGCGCATTGGCACCACCGTAGTGAGCCAGTCGTTCGACAGCACCGGCGTACCGAAGGGACCGGTAGTGACGGCGTCCCAGGGGGGCGGTGCGACGATCGGGCCGGCGATAGACGCCTACGCGGACGGTTACAGCGTGGTGTGGGCCGAGTCGGGCGTGACAGGTGGCACCAGCGTCGATATCTACCTGCAGCGCTATGATCGCGCCGGCGTACCGCTGGAACCGGTGCGGCAGGTCACCGACGGTGCTGCCGGCGCCGGCGTCCAGTACACGCCCGACGTGGCCGCCGATGCCGCCGGCAACCTGATGCTGGTCTGGTCCGATGCATCGGGTGCGGATGGCGAGGGATATGGAGTGTTCGGCCGCCTGTTCGACGTCCAGTCGCAGGCCTTCGGGCCGGTCTTCGCGGTGGCTGCCACCACCGCCGGCAACCAGACCGCCGGCAACAGCATCGACCTCGCACCACGGGTTGCGGCGCTGGCCGGCGGAGGTTACGTCGTCGTCTGGCCGTCGGACAGCAGCGACGGCAGCGGCTGGGGTGTGGTGGGGCAGCGCTTCGCAGCCGATGGCACGACGGTAGGCGGCGAGTTCCTGGTCAACCAGAGCGTCACGGGCGACCAGTACATGCCCGACGTGGTGGCGCTGGCCGGCGGCGGCTTTGTGGTCGGCTGGTACAACAGTCATGTCGATCGCATCGACAGTACTAGTAGCAGCGATGTCTACATGCGCGAGTACCAGGCCAACGGCGATGCCGTGGGTGATGAGTCGCGCCTGGCATCGCTGACCAACAGTGCGGAGTACCGGCCCGCGCTGGCCGCGCTGGGCGCCGGCATCCTGGTAGCTTACGCGGACTACAATAATCTGCCCGGCACCGCGGGCTATGGCAACTGGCACATCCAGCAGCAGCTGTTCGGCGACACGCCGGTACGTCAGGCCGATCCGCAACTGCTGGACTTTGGCGGTACCGTCACCTTCGATGAAAATGCCGTGAATGCCGGCCTGCGCGTGCTCGACAGCAGCGTCAGCCTGGCCGACGCCGATTCGGCCAATTTTGCCGGCGGCCGGCTCGACTTGTATTACCTCGACGGTGGCGCGGACAGCGAACGGCTGGGCGTGGTCCACCAGGGCAATCAGGCCGGCCAGGTTGGTGTCGATGGCGGCTCGGTCAGCGTTGGCGGTGTGGCCATTGGCACGGTAACGGGCGGCAGTGGCGGATCGAACTTGCGCATCGATTTCAGCGCAGCCGCCACGCCCGCAGCAGTGGCGGCCCTGGTGCGGCAGCTCGGTTATGCCAACAGCGACTCGGGACCGGCGCCGGTACGCAGCCTGGCGCTGCAGATCAGCGATGGCGACGGCGGCACCAGCGTTGCCAGCGTGGTCACGGTGCAGGTGATGGCGCAACTGGACGGCACGCCGCTGGCGTACGGCGAGGAAACCGTGAATGCGCTGCGCGACCAGCATCAATATCAACCGTCCGTGGCCACGCTGGCTGACGGCGGCTACTTGATCGCCTGGACCAGCAACGGCAGCGACGGCAGCGATGGCGTGTATCTGCAACGCTTTGCCGCCAACGGCCAGGCCGCCGGACCGCAGCAAAAGGCGGGCAGCGTAACGGGCTACCAGGATGTGACGTCGGTCACCGCGCTGTCCGACGGCGGTTTCGTGGTGGCGTGGCAGGGCGTCTCCGGCAGCGGCAACCAGACCGTGTTCGCTCAGCGCTATGACTTGGACGGCACGCCGCAGGGCGCCACCATCGAGTGGTCGGCGCAGGCGATGGCGCCGGCAGTCGTCGGCTACCAGGGCGGTTTCGCGGCCGTGTGGTCGTCGTGGGCGGGCGAGGGTGGCAACAGCTACGATATCTACCTGCGGCGCTTCGACAACGCGGGTACTGCCACCGACGCCGACGTGCGGCTCAGCGCCACCGAAGGTACGGCTCATGCGGGCGGGCAGTACGCGCCGTCGGTGGCGGCCGATGCCGATGGCAACCTGCTGGTGGTGTGGAGCGACGGCAGCGGCATCGATGGCAGCGGTTACGGCGTACTGGGACGATTGATCGCGGCCGACGGCACGGCCGGTGCCGCCTTCGTGGTCAATACCACCACGGCGGGCAACCAGGCGGGCAGCAGCGGCAGCGACTATGCGCCGAAGGCGGCTTGGCTGGCGGACGGCACGTTCGTGGTGGTATGGCCGTCCGATGGCATCGACGGCAGTGGCCTGGCGGTGATGGGCCAGCGCCTGGGCGCCGACGGTAGCTCCATCGGCGCCGAGTTCATGGTCAACGAGACCTTGATCGGCAACCAGTACGACGTGGCGGTAACCGCGCGCCCTGGCGGCGGCTTCGTCGTGGCCTGGTACAACGACTATTACGACCTGTACGACACGTCCACCAGCAGCGACGTTTACGTGCGCGAGTACGATGCGGCTGGGGCGCCGGTGGACGGCCAGCGCAAGCTGGTATCGAACACCAGCAGCACCGAATACCAGCCGGCGCTGGCGGCGGTGGGCGACGGCTTCGTGGTCGCCTATGTCGACTACAACAGCGCGTCGGGCACGCCCGGCTATGGCACTTACGATATCGTCCAGCAGGTGTTCGGCAGTCCCGCGCCGCGTCAGGCCAGCCCGGTGCTGGGCGGATTCGGCGGTACGGTGGTCTTCCTGGAAAACGACGTGAATGCCGGCCTGCGCGTACTCGACGCCGACGCCACGGTGACCGATGCCGACTCCGCCGACTTTGCCGGCGGCCGGCTCGACCTGTATTACGTGCAGGCCAGCGAAACGACCGAGCGCCTCGGCGTCGTCCACGAGGGTGATGGCGCGGGGCAGATCGGCGTGTCCGGCAATACCGTCAGCTATGGCGGGGTGGCATTCGGCACCATCAGTGGCGGTGAACATGGCCAGAATCTGCGTATCGATTTTACCGCTGCCGCCATGCCGGCGGCCGTGGCGGCCCTGGTGCGCCAACTCGGTTATGCCAATAGTGACTCGTCGCCCACGCCGGCGCGCAGCCTGGCGCTGCAGGTCGGAGACGGTGACGGCGGCACCAGCGCCGCCAGCGTGGTCACGGTGCAGGTCACCGCGCAACTGGACGGCACGCCGCTGGCGTATGGCGAAGAACCGGTCAACGCGGTGCACCAACAGCACCAGGACCGGCCGGCCGCTGCCACGCTGTCCAACGGCGATTACGTGATCGCCTGGAGCGGCAGCGGTGACGGCACCGACGGCGTCTACGCCCAGCGCTTTGCCGCCACTGGCCAGGCCATCGGGCCACAGCAAATGGTGGATCTTGCCGGATCCGGCTACGCTGGCGAGATCGCCGTTGCTGCAGTCGGTGAACGTGGCTTTGTCGTCAGCTGGGAAGGACGTACCGCCAGCGGCCAGCAGGCGCTGTTGGCGCAGATCTTCGACGGTGAAGGCGTTGGCGTCGGCAGCCGCATCCTGCTCGAGACCAACGGCATGTCACAGTCCGTGGTGGGCTACCAGGGCGGCTTTGCCGCTGCCTGGTCCACGTACACAGGCGGCGGCGACAGCTACGACGTATACCTGCAGCGGTATGCCGACGATGGCGCGCCAACGGGGGCGCTGGTGCGGGTAAGCGCAACCGCCGACGTGCCGCACGCCGGCGCGCAGTACCAGCCGGCAGTGGCTGCGGACCATGCCGGCAATTTGCTGGTGACCTGGACCGACAGCAATGGCATGGACGGCAGCGGCTACGGCGTGCTGGGCCGACTGCTTGCCGCGGACGGCACGGCCGGCGACGCTTTCGTGGTCAATTCCACCACCACCGGCAACCAGGCCGGCAGCAGCGGTGACGAATATGGCTCGGCGGTCGCATGGCTGGCCGATGGCACGTACGTGGTGGTATGGCCGTCGGACAGCATCGACGGCAGCGGCATGGCGGTGATGGGCCAGCGCCTCGGCGCCGACGGCAGCGCGATCGGCGCCGAGTTCATGGTTAACGAGTCGCTCCCCGGCAATCAGTACGACGTGGCGGTCAGTGCACGCGCCGGCGGCGGGTTCGTGGTGGCCTGGTACAACGACTATTACGACCTGTACGACACCGCCACCAGCAGCGATGTGTACGTACGCGAGTACGATGCGGTCGGTAATCCGGTGGACGGCCAGCGCAAGCTGGTATCCGGCACCAACAGCACCGAGTACCACGCGGCGCTGACGGCCGTGGGTGATGGCTACGTAGTGGCCTACGCCGACTACAACAGCGTCTCTGGCACGCCCGGCTATGGCACCTACGATATCGTCCAGCAGTTGTTCGGCAGCCAGTCGCCGCGCCAGGCCAGCCCGGTGCTCGAAGACTTCGGCGGCACCGTCACCTTCGAGGAAAACGCGGTCAATGCCGGTCTGCGCGTGCTCGATGCCAGCCTGACGCTCACCGATGCCGATTCCGCCGATTTTGGCGGCGGCCGGCTCGACCTGTACTACATAGCCGGCAGCGAGGGTACCGAGCGCCTCGGCATCGTGCACCAGGGCGCGGCGGCGGGAGAAATTGGTGTGGCCGGCAACACCGTCAGCTACGGCGGCGTGGTGATCGGCACCATCAGCGGCGGCGGCCAGGGCGCCAACCTGCGCATCGACTTCGCCGCCGGTGCGGCGCCGGATGCGGTGGCTGCGCTGGTACGCCAGCTGGGCTATGCCAACAGCGATTCGTCCCCATCGCCATCACGTACTTTGGCGCTGCAGTTCAGCGACGGCGACGGCGGCACCAGCGCGGCCAGCGTGGTCACTGTGCAAGTGACGGCGCAACTCGACGGCACGCCGTTGGGCTACGGCGAAGAGCCGGTACACGTGGTGCGCGAACAGCAGCAGGACCAGCCTGTGATCGCCACTCTGGAGGACGGCGATTACGTGATCGCCTGGACCAGCAATGGCGCCGACAACACTGGCGTCTATTGGCAGCGCTTCGCCCCGAACGGGCAGGCCACCGGCGATCAGCACAAGGTGGCCGACATCGCTCCAGGCTACCAGGGACTGACCGGCATCGCGGCATTGACGGACGGCGGCCTGGTGGTGACCTGGGAAGGCGAGGCCGACAACAGCCGCGCGGTATTCGTGCAGCGCTTCGATGCCGCAGGCGCGGCGCAAGGGGCACCGGTCGTCGTCGGAGTGCAAGCCTATGCACCGGCCGTGATTGGCTACCTCGATGGCTTTGCGGCGGTATGGTCGTCCTATGGCGTGGCGGGCGGCGATCATTACGACATCTACCTGCAACGTTACGACAATGCCGGCGGCGCGCTGGGGGCGGTACAGCGGGTCAGCGCGGCGGCCGGCGTGCCGGCCACCGGACTGCAGCATATGCCGGCGGTGGCCGGCGACGCGCTCGGCAACCTCCTGATCACCTGGACCGACGGCAACGGCGCCGACGGCAGTGGCTATGGCGTCATCGGACGCCTGGTGGGGAGCGATGGCGCGGCGGGTGAGACCTTCGTGGTCAACGCCGCGACGGCAGGCAACCAGGCCGGCGGTACCGGCAGTGAATACGGCGCCAAGTCGGCGCGCCTGGTCGACGGCACCTATGTGGTGGTGTGGCCGTCCGACAGCGGCGACGGCAGCGGGCTGGCGGTACGCGGCCAGCGCCTGGCGGCCGACGGCAGCCGCCTGGGTGAGGAATTCCTGGTCAATGAAACCACGGCTGGCAACCAGTACGGCGTGGCGCTGGCCGCGCGTGCCGGAGGCGGCTTCGTGGTTGCGTGGCATAACGACTATTACGACCTGTACGACACGTCCACCAGCAGCGATGTGTACATACGCGAGTACGATGCCGCCGGCAGCCCGGTGGACGGCCAGCGCAAGCTGGCATCCGCCACCAACAGCACCGAGTACCACCCGGCGCTGGCCGCCGTGGGCGACGGCTTCGTCGTCACGTATGCCGACTACAGCAGCGCGTACGGCACGCCGGGCTACGGCACCTACGATGTGGTCCAACAGCTGTTCGGCACCGTGCCGCCCGTGGTGTCCGACCAGTCGCTCGGCGGCCGCGAGGACGAGCCGCTCACCGTGGTGGCGCAACGATTCATCGACAACTTCCAGAGCCCCAACGGCGATCCGCTGGTGACCATCAAGATCACCCGGTTGCCGCTCAACGGCGTGCTGCTGTTTGACGGCGTGGCCGTGTTGGCGGACCAGGAAATCGGCATCGCCGCGCTGCAAGCGGGAGCGCTGAGCTTTGTGGGCCACGCCGACTACCACGGGCTGGACGAATTCCGCTGGACCGGCAGCAGCGGTGGCAGCTTCGGCACTGCCACCGGACTGGTCCGGATCGAGCTGGCGTCCGTCAACGATGCGCCGGTGCTGGCCGTGCCATTGCCCGACCAGGCGGCGACCCAGGGCGCGTCGTTTGCCTACTGGCTGGCGGCCGGCAGTTTTACCGACGTCGATGCCGATGGCGCGCCGGTGCTGACCGCTACCCTGGCGGACGGCACGGCATTGCCGGCATGGCTGCAGTTCTATCCTTACTGGCCGGCGTTCCAGGGCGTGCCCGGCGCCGCCGATACCGGCGTGTACACGGTGCGCGTGACCGCGACCGACGCCGCCGGGGCCAGTGTGTACGACGAGTTCACCCTGACGGTGCGCGCCAGCGCGGCGCCCACTGCCATCACGCTGTCCAATGGCCGGGTGGCGGAATTGTCGGAGGATGGCACGCTGGTGGGCGTGCTGGCCAGCGTGGACAGCGACGTCGGCGACACCCATACCTATACGCTGCTCGACGATGCGGGGGGGCGCTTCACGCTGCAAGACAACCGCATCATGGTGGCCGACGCCGCGCTGCTGGACTTCGAAGCCGACGGCCAGCACACCATCGTCGTCCGCTCCACCGACCGCGATGGCCGCAGCCTGGAGCAGGAACTGGTCATCGCGGTGGACGACATCTTGGCCGACCTGGTCCCGGATGCGGTGCGCTTCGATCCTGCCATGATCCGGGTGGAGGCGGGTACCGCGCTCGATATCTCTTGGCAGATCCGCAACCGCGACAACGCCGCCTATGCCGGTGGCTGGGTGGACCGGGTGTACCTCGACGACCTGGCGACACCGGGCATCGACCACCTGCTGGCATCGTATGCTTACACCGGCAACCTGGCGCTCGACCAGGTGCTGACGCGCCAGGCCAATGTCGATGTGCCACGGGTGGCCGCCGGCGACTACCGGCTGGTGGTGGTCACCGACGCCACTTACGTCATTGCGGAAGGCGTAACGGGTGAGGCCAACAATGAAGCCGTATCGGCGACGATCGGCGTAACGGCCGCGCCCGCGCCCAACCTGCAGGTGCTGTCGGTTACGGCGCCTGCCAGCGCCCTGGCCGGACGCGAGACGGTCGTGGAGTGGGTGGTACACAACAGCGGCAATGGCCCCACCTCGCTGCCTCACTGGACCGACCAGGTATGGCTGTCCGGCGACGACCAGATCGATGCAAGCGATATCCTGCTGGCCACCGTGGGCAACGCCAGCTACCTCAACCCGGGCGAATCGTACCGGGGTACGGCCAACATCACGCTGCCTGCCGGGCGCGAAGGCAATTACCGCATCCTGGTGCGTACCGATGCCGGCAACACCATTGCCGAGCCGGGATGGGAGAACGATAACGTCCAGAGCAGCGCAGTGGTGGCGGTGCAGCCGATTCCGCTGGGGCAGCGGCCCGACATCGCCGTCACCGATGTCGCGGCGCCGGACCAGGCCTTTTCCGGTCAGCGCATGGCGATGACGTACCGCATCAGCAACCTTGGCGCGACGGAAATCCCGGCCGATACCACCGACAAGTACGGGCTGTCGGAGTGGACCGCCGAAGTATTCATGTCGACCGATGCGCTGCTCGACGCCGGCGATACGCTCGTGTATTTCCACGTGAGCGACTTGAGTTACCGGGTACAAACGACCACCTGGACGGTGGGACAGGCCGGCGCCGGCATGGTACTCAACGGCACCAGCTACTATCTCGTCAACGACCTGCCCAAGCCGAACGGCGTCGATCCGCTGGTGGGGCGATTCGACGTGCCGCTGCCGGTGGGCGTCAGCGGCGAACATTACTTCTTCGTGCGCATCACACCCAATGCGCTGATGAACGATGCATTCACGTCAAACGATATCGCGTTCGACGTGGTGCCGGTGCTCGTGCGCCTGACGCCGCCGCCGGACCTGGCGGTACGCGCAGCCGGTTACGCAGGGGGCGCGCAGGCCGGCCACACGCTCACTGTCACATACCAGGTGACCAACGATGGCGCCACGTCCACCCCGGAGGCCGGATGGCGCGATGCGCTGTACCTGTCGCGCGACTCGGTGCTCGACGCCGGCGACGTGCTGCTGGCGCAACCTTGGCGTAGCGGCGCGCTCGATGCCGGCGCCAGTTACCAGCAGAGCGTGGACGTGACGCTGCCCAACGGCATCGAGGGCACGTACTATCTACTGGCGCGGACCGACACCGACGCCCGCGTGTTCGAGGTGGACCGTGCCAACAACGTGGCGGCATCGGCGCCGCTCGACATCGTGCTGCGGCCGGCGGACCTGGTGGTGACGGGCGCCAGCGCAGCAGCCGGTGCGCGGGCCGGAGATACGCTGGCTGTCGAATGGCAGGTGCGTAACCAGGGCGCCGGCGACACCATCGTCGGCACGTGGAGCGATACGCTGATCCTGTCGCTCGACGGCGTCGTGGGCAACGGCGACGACATCGTGATCGGCGACTTCCACCACAGTGGCCTGCTGAATGCCTCCGAGAGCTATGCGCGACGCGAGCTGGTGACCTTGCCCGATTACCTGGACGGCAGCTACCAACTGTTCGTGCGTACCGACAGCTATGAGCGCGTGTATGAAGGGCCGGCCGAGGGCAACAACGCCGTGCGCGCCATTACGGGCCAACCAGGTGGGGTAACCGTCGTCCCGCTCGACCTGCCCGACCTGGCAGTATCGGTGCCGGTGGTGGGCGCGGCGGCCTCGGGTCAGCCGCTGACGGTGACGTTCACCGTCACTAACCAGGGTGCCGGTCGCACCCGGACCGGGTACTGGCAGGACGACATCGTGCTCTCGCGCGACGACATCGCCGGCAACGGCGACGATATCTGGCTGGGCAGTGTTACCCGCAGCGGCGCTCTCGATCCGCTGCAAAGTTACACCGTCACCCGTGCGCTGGCGCTGCCGCTGGACGCTTTGGGCGACTACCACCTGATCGTCACAGCCAACGCCAGGGGGCACGTCAGCGAGGGCGGTCGCACGGACAATAACCAGGCGACCGCGGCGCTCGACGTGGCGGCCAGCCCGTCGCCCGACCTGGTCATCGGCGCCATCGGCGTGCCTGTCGACACCGTGAGCGGGCGGCCACTGGCGCTGGCGTGGACCATACATAACCTCGGTGATGGCGCGGTTGCCACGCCCTGGCGGCAAGCGTATTACCTGTCGCGCGACACGGTGCTCGAACGCCACAGCGATGTCTACCTGGGGACCATCGATACCGGTGACCCGCTGGCCGCCGGCGCCACGCTCGATCTGACGGCGCTTCTCAACATCCCGAAAGGCGTGGCCGGCCAGTATTACGTGATCGGTGTGGCGGACAGCGGCAATGCGCTGTACGAGCGTGCGGGCGAGGACAACAACGTCACCGTATCGGCCAACCCGGTGCGTATCGCGCTGCCACCCGTCGGCGACCTGGTGGCCGGTGCCATCACCGTGCCGGACCATGGCACGCCGGGCGCCCGCGCCTCGATCACGTACACCGTGCACAATCCCGGCAGCGTCGCCATCGAGGGCAGTTGGGACGACACGCTGTACCTTTCGCGCGACCGCGTATGGGACATCGGCGATGCACTGTTTGCCCGTGTGACGCACGGCGGCGGCGTGCAGGCCGGGGACAGCTACACGCACGAAGCCAGCGGCGCACTGCCGGGCGTGGACAGTGGCAACTACTATGTGATCGCGCGCAGCGACATCCTGAACCAGGTCACGGAGACGGTGGAAACCAACAACCTCTCGGCCTCGATCGACGCCACGTCGCTCGAAGTGGAGCAACTGGCGCTGGGCGTGGCCGACAGCGATACCATCGGCGCGCGCCAGGCCGTGTATTACCGGGTGGAGACCCAGGCGGGTGAAACGCTGCGCTTCGACTTCGACCGGGTGGGCGACAACGGACCGACCGAACTGTTCGTCAGCTACGGAGAAATGCCGCAACGCGCGTCGTTCGATTACCGCTTCAATGTCGTGGATGCCGGCGACCAGTCGATCGTGGTGGCGAACACGCGCGCCGGCAGCTATTACGTCATGGCGTACAACGCCGGCGATGCCGCCGCCGGCTATGACATCGTGGCGCAAGTGCTGGACTTTTCCATTACCGGCCTGAGCGTGGACAACGGCAGCAATCGCGGCGCCGTCACCGTGCGCATCGACGGCGCACTGTTCGGCAGCGGCACTGCCGCGCGCCTGGTGGCCGCAGACGGCACGCAAGTGGCAGCCAGCGCCCTGGTCTGGAAGGACAGCACCGAAGTGTGGGCCACGTTCGACCTGCGTGGCAAGGAGGAGGGCGCGTACGACGTGGTGCTGACCGACGGCGATCGCAGCGCCGTACTGGCGGACGGGTTTACCGTCGATGCCGGCGAAGCCGCGCGCATCGAATATGGCATTGAAATGCCGGCCGCGCTGCGCACCGGCCAAAGCGGCGTGGTGCGGGTGTACTACAAGAATGTGGGCGGCACCGATGCCGCAGCGCCGCTGCTCACGGTGTCGGGCAACGCGTACCTGAAACTGCCGGACGAAGCCGAATTCGGTGCCACGTCGCGCCAGTTCCTGGCCACCAACCATGAAGGCCCGGCGGGCCTGTTGCCGCCGGGCGGCGAGGGCAGCTTCCAGCTGGTGTTCATGCCCAACTTCGCCAACAACGGCGAGGTGTTGCTCGACGTGTCCCGGCTCGATCCTGCGCAGGACATCGACTGGAACACGTTGCTCGACAGCGTACGGCCGTCCGACATCGACACCGGCGCCTGGCAGCAGATCAAGGCCAATATCCAGCAAGCCTACGGCAGCAGCACCACCGATTACCAGGGTGTGCTGGCGGCCGACGCCAGCGCTCTCGACCTGCTCGAAGGTCGCGCCGATACCATTGCCGACCTGCTGGCGCTGGAGCTGGGACAAGCTACCGACTGGGGTGCATTGCTGCGTCCGGAGCGCCCGGGCGTGCTTGGCTGGGGGCAGGCGTTCGCCTGGGAGATCAGCGCCAGCCGCACCGAGGACGGCAGCGTGCTGGTACGCGTGGGCGACAGCGTGGAACGCTACACGCGGCGCGACGACGGCACCTATGCCGACCAGCGCGGCAACGTACTTAGCGAGGACGGCGGCGCGTTCCAGTTGCTGCAACGGGATGGCACCCGCATTGCCTTCAACCTCGACGGGCGCTTTGCCAGCATCGAAGACAGCAACGGCCGGCGGCTGGAGGCGGATTACGAAGCGGGCCAGCTGCGCAGCGTGACGTCCGACGCTGGCGACATGGTCTCGTTCGATTACAACGCCGCCGGGCGGCTGGTACGGATGGCAGACCAGGATGGCCGGACCACGGCGCTGTCGTATGACGCCAGCGGCGAATACCTGGTGCGCGTCGACACCGTCGACGGCAGCTACCGGTATGAATACATCACTGCGCCCGGCGCCGCCCAGCATGCAATCAGCAAGGTCATGCTGCCCGATGGCACCGCGCGAACGTTCACGTACGATGCGCAAGGTCATGTCGCCGGGGTCAGCAACAGCGGCGCCGAAGCAGTGACGTACGAACTCACGGGGGCCAACGCCGTGACCGTGACCAACGCGCTGGGCGAGTCGCTGCAGGCGCTGCTCAACGAACGCGGCCAGGTGGCGCAAGTGACCGATACGCTGGGCCGCACCACCCAGTTGCGCTACGATGGCGAAGGCAACCTGGTGGAAATCATCAGCGCCGCGCGCACCTCCGATGGTTTCAGCTACAACGCGGACGGCCAGCTCACGTCCGCCGTGGATGCGCTGGGCGGCACCGTCGAGTACAGCTACGCGAACCAGTTCGGCAACCTGTCGCAGCTGCGCGACCAGGTGGGCAATATCACCGAGTTTGTGTACGACCGCCACGGCAACCTGACCGGCATCGGCCATGCGGACGGCAGCCGCGAAACATTCGCGTTCGATGCCGACGGCAACCTGGCGCTGGCCATTAACCGGCGTGGTCAGGAGATCCATTACACCGTCGACGCCCAGGGCAACATCGTGCGCAAGGAATACGCCGACGGCACCGTCGCCACTTACACCTACGATGGTCGCGGCAACATGACCAGCGCGACTGACGAGGACAGCAGCACCACGTTCGGCTACGCCGGCGACCGGCTGGTGCGCGTGACCGATGGCGACGGACGCTTCCTGGCTTTTGGCTACGACGATGCCGGCCGCCGCACATCCATGACCGATCAGGCAGGCAACGTGGTCGCGTATACCTATGACGCGCTGGGCCACCTGGCGCAGGTGCGCGACGGCGCCGGTGCGCTGCTGGCCGGATATACCTACGATGCCGCTGGCCGGCTGCAGCGCGGCGACAACGGCAACGGTACTTACAGCGAGTACGACTACGACGCCGCCGGCCAGCTCGCCAGTCTGGTCAATCTGAAAGCTGACGGCACCGTCAATTCGCGTTACGACTACACATACGACGCGGTGGGCCAGCGCACCGCCGTCACCACGCTGGACGGCACCACCACGTATGCCTACGACGCCGCCGGCCAGCTGGTGGGAGCGCAGTTGCCGGACGGTCGCCAGCTCACGTACCGTTACGACGCTGCCGGCAACCGCATCGAGGTGCAGGACAGCGGCGCCGCGTACACCTATGCCACCAATGCGCTGAACCAGTACACGGCAACCGGCGCCACCACGTATGGCTACGACTCTGATGGCAACCTGACCAGCCGGGTGCGCGACGGCGTGACCACAACCTATACCTACGACAGCGAAAGCCGGCTGGTCGACGTCACCACTGGCGCCGACAGCTGGCAGTACCTGTACGACGCACTGGGCCAGCGCAACGCCACCGTGCACAACGGAGTCCGCACCGACTACCAGCTCGATCCGTTTGGCATGACCAACGTCGCCGCCGAATACGATGCGAGTGGTGCACTGGTAGCGCGCTATGTACACGGCGTGGGGCTGGAGAACCGTATCGACGGCGGCAGCGGTGCCGCCTATTACGATTTCGACGCGCTGGGGTCGAGCGCGGGCCTGACCGGCGCCGGCGGCGATTACCTGAACCAGTACCAGTACCTGCCGTTCGGCGAGCAGCTGAGCGCCACCGAAACCGTCGATAATCCGTTCGAGTTCGTTGGCCAGTGGGGCGTGATGCGAGACGCCAGCGGCGTCGACTACATGCGCAACCGTTATTACTCGCCCGAGACCGGTCGCTTCGTGAGCGCCGACCCCACCGGCATTGCGGGCGGCACCAACCTGTACACGTACGCCGCGAATGCACCGCAGCAGTACGTGGACCCGGAGGGTAATTTCGTATTCCTGGTGCTGGTAGGGGTGGTCATGGCGGTCGGCGTGCCAGCCGTCACTTTCGCCCCTGCCGTGATGGGACTATCGAACCGAACAGCCGCGTACGACCGGTACCTGATGAGTATAGGCGAGCCGGACGAGGCGCAACGCGAGGCGGAATACCACGCTGCCCAGAAGCTGCTGGGGCAATCGATCAAGGCTACCGAGCTGGCTAAGGAAGCGTTCGACGCCATGGACCTGGTAAAGGCTGTACCCAAGCCGTCTTCCGCCCCCACCAGTTTAATCAATGGTATCTACGACGGCTGGGATGTCAAGAAGCTGGTGGGCTTGATCGAAAAAAATCTTATCAACGGCAAGTTTGCCAATTTTATTGTCGACGTCAACGACAAGCTGCACCTGACACTGGCCCAGCAGCTGGACAAGTACCCGCTCACGCACGGCTCCACGCGCGTGATCCGCCCCAGCGACCCGAACGACATCATCGGCCCCAAAGGCTTCGGCGACGAACACTGGATCAACGCCGCCGCACCGCTGGGCTACACGGTGCGCTTCGAGAACCAGGCCAGCGCCACCGCGCCGGCGCAGCAGGTCACGGTCACGCTGGCGCTCGACGCCGACCTCGATCCGCGCACGGTCCGACTGGGGGACTTCGGCTGGGGCGATATCGTGATCGACGTGCCGGATAACGTCTCGTTCTACATCGACCGCATCGACCTGCGCGCCACCCACGGCTATCTGCTCGACGTGCTAGCCGGCGTCGATGTCACCACCGGCGAGGTCTTCTGGACCCTGACCACGATCGATCCGGCCACCGGCGAGATCCCGGACGATCCCACCATCGGCTTCCTGCCGCCCAACGCCAGCGCCGGCCAGGGCGAGGGATTCATGCACTACACCGTCAAGGTGCGCGAAGGTGTCCCGACCGGCACCGTGATCGATGCCCGCGCCACCATCGTGTTCTCCACCCAGGAGCCGATCGACACGCCGCCCATTTTCAACACCATCGACGCCAGCCTGCCGGGCAGCCGGGTGCTGGCGCGGGACGACGCCGGGCCGCTGGCCACCACGTCGTTCGAGGTTGCTTGGGAAGGCGCTGACGAAGGCGCGGCCGTGGCCAGCTATACGGTCTACGTTGCCGACAACGGCGGCGCCTGGACGCCGTGGTTGCGCGACACTACGGCCAGCCAGGCCGAGTTCACCGGCGAGCGCGGCCATACCTACGGCTTCTACACCGTGGCTACCGACAATGCCGGCAACCTCGACACCGCCCCAGGCGCGCCCGACCTCGTGGTGGCGGTCTCGGCCACGGCTACCGGTAGCGACCGCATCGGTCCCGCCATTGCCGGCGTGAGCCTGCCGGCTGCCGGCCGCTACGGCATGGGTCAAACGGTCGAATTTACCGTCACGTTTACCGAGGCGGTCGTGGTGGATACGGCGGGTGGCACGCCCGCGCTGCAGCTCAATGTAGGGGGCCCCAGCCTGCTGGCCAGTTATGCGGGCGGTACCGGCACCGCGCAACTGACCTTCCGCTACAGCGTGCAGCAGGGCGATTTCGACAGCGATGGCCTGGCCATAATGGGCCTGCTGGCGGGTGGCGGGATCATCGAAGACCGCGCCGGCAATGCGCCGGCCAGTCTGGCGCTGCCGCCTTCGGCGTCCGGCGTGATCGCGATCGACAACGCGCCATTGCTGGTGGCGCCCATTGGCGACGCGCGCGCGGTGGCCGGTACCGCCTTTGCCGTGACCGTGCCGGCAGCGACATTTACCGACCCCGACGGCGATGACGTCCTGATCTGGAGTGCGGCGCAACCCAATGGCGCGCCATTGCCGGCCTGGCTGGCGTTCGATGCGGCCACGCGCACGTTCGCCGGAACGCCGGTTGCCGCCAATATCGGCGAGTTGCTGGTGCGCGTGACGGCGACCGACCGCGCAGGCGCCAGCGTGGCTGACGATTTCCTGCTGCGGGTCGGCAGCGCCGAACCGGTGTACCAGACGCGCCTGATCGGCGACGCGCCCGTGCGCCAGACCGGGATCGGCGGCCAGTGGGATGATGCCTGGAGCGGCGCCGGTGTCGCGATCGTCCACCGCGCCGATGCAGAAGCCACTGCGGAACCGTGGACGACGGTGGCGCTGCACGGCGTCCGGGCCCAGCTGTTGGCTGGCGGCGATATTTACATGGGGGACTTGGGCGTTAGCGGCCAGTCGCTGGAGACCAGCACCGTGCGCGCCGAAATCGACGGCCGGGAAACCCTGCGCTTTAATCTCGATACTGGCGCCGATGCGGTGACGCTGAGCTTGTCGCGGCTGTTCACCAACGACGACGGCCTGGCCCTGGCCGAAAGTGGCCGGGTGCGCCTGCTTGACAGCCTGGGCAATGTCGTCGCGGAACAGGCGTACGTGGCCAACCGGTCAGACGGTACGCTGGTGACCCGCCTGACGGCGGCAACCGCCTTCACGGTGATCGAGTTGAACGCGGGCGCGTACGACGGTGATGCTTTCGTCTACGGCGCCTATGCCGGCGCCCATGGCGGCTTTGGCGCTGCGCCCGCCACCGGCGCCGATGGCGCGCTGCATGGCAGCGATTTCCTCGTCAACTGGCTGCAAATAGAGACCATCGGCGCCAGTGCGCCGCTGGCCTGGTCCTAAGGCAATGATTGACCCATATTCACTTGATTCCACTAACTTTCACTACCGGAGCACACCATGCATCACGCTATCCTGCACCTAGTCCGTACCGTCGGCATCGTCGTTTTGTTGGCGTTTACCCAGGCGCAGGCGCACGCCGCCATCCTGCTCGAGCGCCTGCCGGCGGTACAGCCGTACGGCATCCAGGCCGATGCCAGCACCGGCTGGCTGTCGCAGGCGGTCGAGGTGGGCAGCGGCGGTGTGGAGCGGGTGGTCTGGTGGGGCTTTCATGGCGCCAATTCGCTGGGCGCCGGAGCCGACGCGTTCGAGGTTTACCTGGATGGCGTGGTGGTGTCCGGCAGCCTGAATGCCAGCCCTGTGGGTGATCTCACGCGCTACACCCTGCAGTTGTCGCAGGCGGTCGCGGGACCGGCCGAACTGGCGATCTGGAACGCCAGCGGCGATGTCGAATGGTTCTGGCAATCGGTCGCGGTGGGCAATGACAGTCAGGCCGCATTCACCCTGGAAGGCACGTTGTCAGTAGTACCGGAGCCGGCGACCGGCATGCTGCTGGCGGCCGGGCTGGCATTGCTCGGTGTGCGCCGAACCTGGCGCGTCCGGCGCGGCAAGCGGATGCCGACGATTGCATCGAATTAGCCACAATCGCTAAAAAAGGCCGTGACGACGGTCAAAGTCATGTAAGAATGTTCACTGTTACAATTTCTTACAAATAGCCATGCACAGCGATCTGATCGGGGATATCTATGCAAATATGGCGCAGCCCGGCAAGCTCGCCACCGTGCTCGAGCAGGTCGGTCGCCACGTGGGAGCCGACTCGGCGTTCCTGTTCACGTCGCATTCGGCCACCGAGCCCGAGGCGATTTTGCTGGCCCACAACATCTGCCCGGACGCGATCGCCCGGTTCGTCGACTACTGGCATCAGGAAGATATCTGGGCCCATGCCGCAGCGCGCCGGGGCCTGATGAAACGCGACGTGGTACTGATCGGCGAGGAACTGGTGTCGGAAGAGGCGTTGTGCAGGTCAGCCTATTACAACGACTTCGCTGGCGCGGGCGGCATGCATCACATGCTCGGCTCGGTGTTATTCGATGGCGGGGTCGGGCAGCACCACATTCCATTCACTAACCTGTGTTGGTATCGTGCCGCCGGACGTCCATCGTTTGGCACTGCGGAAAAGCATCTGCTGACCAAGCTGTTACCGCACCTGCAAGGCGGCCTGGCGCTGCAATACCAGATGCACCGGGCCGCGCTCGATAACCTCGTGGTGCAGCAACTGGATAGCGCGCTGCCGGTGGCCAGCCTGTTACTCGATGAAAGGTTGCGCATCGTCCGCCGGAACAGCCTCGGCGATCGGTTGTTGCGGGGCGCTGTGCCGCTGGTGTCCAGCTGTAACGAGCGGGTGATCCACGTGGGCCAGCGGTCGTCGCCCACGATCCAAGAAGCGGTGGCTGCCTGTCGCCAGACGCGGCGCGCAGTGGGCATGGTAGTGCAGCGCGCCGATGGCACCCTGATCCGCTCCACCGTGGCGCCGCTGCCCGCAAATACCGTCACGCTGGCTGGCGCCATGGATCAACCATGCTGCCTGTTGCTGATTGAACTGCCCCGCGATAACTCGGCGGAACTGGTACGGCACGCCTGCACGTTGCTCGGATTTACCACGGCAGAAGGGGAGGTGGCACTCGGCCTGTTGAAGGGCAAAACCATTCAACAGATCGCCGCTGATCGCGCCATCGCCCTGAGTACGGCACGCACGCAGTTGCGTGGCGTGCTGGAGAAGAGCGGCTTTCAGCGGCAAGTGGACCTGGTGCAGGCGCTGACCCGGCTGGGGGCTTGAAGCGCTGGCTGGCTATTGCACCGCTGCCCGCGCCTGCGCGATCCAGTCGTCGAACTCAGCCTGGTGGAACTTGATCCAGCCGGCCGTGTGGCGCGCGATGTCGGCCTGCGAATTTTCGCCGCTACGCATCCGTTCGTTCTGGGCATCGATGTCGGCGATCGGCAGGCGCATCACTTCGAACAGTTTGACGGCCGCCGGATTTTTCTCGGCCCACGCGCGGTTGACGACGATGCGGGTGGTGTTGACGGCAAACCCATAATCGCTGCCGTCGTCGAGGCGGGTATTGGCTTTTTCCGGATTCGACGAGAACGGCACTTGCAGCCAGACCACGTCCTTGCCCGGCACCAGCACGCCGCTGACCCAGTACGGGGTCCACGTGTAGTACAGGAT
>Ga0308164_10000366_pt1 | contig 86443 bp, 81 predicted proteins | sample PhyTR2_FD_201031 | JGI IMG/M metagenome (GOLD analysis project Ga0308164, IMG submission 201031) | Phyllosphere microbial communities from UC Gill Tract Community Farm, Albany, California, United States - DLSLT.R2 | ecosystem: Host-associated > Plants > Phyllosphere > Unclassified | place: USA... | reverse complement strand
CGAAGATCCCGCACTCCTCATTGGGAGCATCCAGTCTTTCTTCTTCCTGCGTTCTGAAAAGATTCCTTCCGTAAGTCTGGTCTTTAAACTGTTTTAAATATTCACTTTTATGAATGTCTAAACTTTTCATTTCTATTTTTTCTAATCTAGATTTTATTTTGATAGATTTTAATTAGATGAAAAATTAAATATTATGTTAAATACAAAAAACTTAACATCTAATTTTTATCTAAAATCTTATTTCTGAAGAAGAGTTTTGAGACGATTGTAGATTTCTACATAAGCCTCGGTAACTTCTCCTAAATCTCTTCTGAATCTGTCTTTATCCAGTTTTTTCATGGTGTCTTTGTCCCAAAGTCTGCAAGTGTCAGGAGATATTTCGTCTGCAAGGATGATTTCCCCGTCAGAAGTTTTCCCTAATTCAATTTTGAAATCAACCAGGATAATGTTCATCTTATCAAAAAGATCGATCAGAATATCGTTGATATCAGAAGTTAGCTCATACATTTCATCAAGCTCTTCATATGTTGCTGCTCCTAAGAAAACGGCATGGTGGTCATTGATCAACGGATCTCCCAATTCGTCTTTTTTATAGCAGATATCGAAGATGGTAACCGGAGATTTTATTCCTTCTTCCACTCCTAATCTTTGAGCCATGCTTCCTGCAGAATAGTTTCTTACAACCATTTCCAAAGGAATAATGGATACTTTCTTTACCAATTGCTCTCTTTCGTCCAATTGTTTAATGAAATGAGTTTTAATCCCTTTTTCATTTAAATATTCAAAAATCAAAGTGGTGATGGCATTGTTCATTTCACCTTTCAGATCCACAGATCCTCTTTTTTGAGCATTAAATGCTGTAGCATCGTCTTTGAAACGTACGACTACTTGATCAGGATTATCGGTAGCAAATACTTGTTTTGCTTTACCTTCGTACAACATTTCTTTCTTTTCCATTTCTAAATTGTCTTATTAGTTAGATTTATTTTATATTACTTAATTAAAATTCCTGTTAAAACTGCCAGTCCAAAACTCAGTAATGTACCGATCAGTACGTATTCTGTAAGTTTTCTCTGCTTGGCCTGCGCCAGATCACTGAACCTGAAAACGGATTTGGCTGCTACCATAAAACCAACGCCTTCCCAATGGTTTACCATAATAAAAGTGAAAACCAGAAGACGTTCCAGTATTCCGATATATTTCCCTGCACTCGATAAAGAGTCAGTTTGTAAGCTGCTTTGAGTCTCCGGAACCGGGGTCCACGAAGACAATAATATTTTAATAAAAATTGAAGCAGGCGTTGTCAGAAACAATGCTGCCATTATTATTTTTAAAATTTCCTGATTGTTCAGAAAATCAAAACTAAATTCCTTAAAGTAAAATGAGATTCCTACAATCACAAGAATATGAAGCATCTGATCGATAAAAAACCATCTTTTTTTATTTTTTACATTCTGGAAAATGAGTTTTGAAGCATCAATAATAAGATGAGTAATCCCAACAAGGAGTGAAACCCACCACAGATCTGTATTCCATAGAAAAACAAAACTTAAAATGGTGTGGATCAAAACATGAAGATACAAATAAGGGCTTTTCAGCTTACGGCGTTCTTTATCTGCAACCCAAGAATCTGGCTGAAGAATAAAATCTCCGAGTAGATGTGCCAATATGAGTTTAATAAAGATCATGCTTACAGTTCTGAGATTTTCTTTCTAAAGTATTGATTAGTTTCTACGATAAGTTCGTAGTTAGCACGTTTCAGCCTCTGACTTACGGAGGACTGTGAGATTGCAAACTTCCTGGCAAGATCTTCCTGTGTGAGATCTTCGTTCATGATCATTTCGTGGATGATCTCTGCTGTAGCTACCGTCCAGTTATCAAAATCTTTGGAAGACCATTTCAGCAGGATATTCAGATCACGGTCTACGGCTTCGTTGGAGGTTTTTATGGAAACGGTGTGCCCGTCATTTTTAAGGTCATTCAGCAGCCTTCCGGAATGTACGTAAGCCGTTCCGTTGGATTCGGTAATTTTTTCAGAGGAAAAATTCTCTTCCCCGATGCCTATAGCAATTCTTACGTCTAAATTTTCCTGACTTCTTATAAGGGACTTAATGGCTAGGAAACGCCAGAATACTTCATCAATACTGCACTTGAACTGAAATTCGTCTCCTCTGTAGATTTCCCATGCGAGCGGTGAACTTCCCCAGTTTTCCAGGAGATTCTTGAGTCTGGTGATCCAAACTTCTGTGTCTGCATGCTGTGAATTTATAATATCACCGGTGATGACCGCTATCATTATGCAAATATAAGCATAATTACTTATATATAAAAAATATAAGCAGAAACACTTATAGATAATGATTATTAGTGAATCTGCTTATATCAATGATGTATTATTTATAAGGTTTTAGAGAACGTAATGAAAGGCAATACGCAATTTTTAGTTCTGATGTTCATCCCTCTTTTCGTACTTTATTATGTACGCAACAAATGCCTGTTTTTTTAACAACATGGGAATGAAATCGCCCGCAATGACAAATAATTATGCATTACTTTTTGATAAACCGGTGTACCTTGTCATCAAGCTTCAGGAAATAGAATGCGGCAGGAAGAGCCTGCACGGAAATATTTTTCTTATTTTTAAACGGATTTTTTTCTGTAGAAATTGCTTTTCCTGAAGCATCCAGTATCTGAGCAGTTCTGACATTCTGAGTCTCTCCATTCACAAAAATATCATCATCAACAGGATTTGGATGTATTTTAAATTCTTCATTTGCTGTAATCAGATCATTGGTAGATAATGTTCCGCCAAGATTCTGACAGTAGTCTACAGGAAAAGAATCCCATTCACTGATATTAAAAGTGGTAGCCGGTTGGGTAACCGTATTTTTCCTGTAAAGAGAAATATCTCCATATGAATTACTTACAAACTTACTTCCTATAGCATCAATCGTAGTTGATTTATAGGCCAGTTCTACATATTGGGTTCCCTTAAAAGCTAAAGCATCACCCGCTGTAAGAAACCGTGCATCATTATTGGTGTAGCATGATAAAAAAGACTTAGGATTCAGAATAACAAAATTTTCATTATTGGGTATTTTACCTTCAAGCTCAAAACTGTTACCAAAATAATAAGAGCCATTTGTATTATTATAATATTGTACCCGTATCCTGTAATTGTTTAAATCTACTTCATGACCGGTTCGGTTTACAATTTCCAGAGCTTTGTTATTATCTGTGCCTTCAATATATTTAATGATAAAAAGATCCCTGGAGTTTGTATCAGCAGCTGATGTGGATACTGTAATTAAATTACTGTCAGCAGATTGAAGATAGCCTTCGTCATACGCCTTTACGGTAAACGAATAAGAAGTAGAAGGGGTCAGATGATCAATAACTATTGATGTAGATTTTGTAGCGGTTAAGAAAACACCATTCTGATAAATATTATACCCGATAACATCTGAACTTGTACTTGGGGACCACGCCAGTTGAGTGTAGTAAGCTCCCGATTGAATGGAATTGAAATTTAAAGGAGCCTGTGGCACAACAGCATCAGGGGTCTGCGCCCAGATAGAATTCACCCATTGCGGGTTATCAATAAAGGGATTCCTGTTTTTCTGAATAATATAGATGGCGTTATTTCGGTCTATTTCCCTTTGAGATACTGGATCCTGAAGATGCCATTGAAGAAGCATTGAAATATAAGCAGGATCAAAAGCCCGTTCTGCAGTTCCATCAAAAGGAGACCGGTCTATCGCAGGATTAATATTGGTTGAATAATTAAATGACGACAGTTTATCTTCATATCTTACGGCAAAATAGAGCAACATCCTGGCGATATCTCCCTTAAATTCATCCAATGGCTCATAAACCCTATTCGTATAAACATAATTGGGAATAGCACTATCGGCAATTTTGGATGAGTTTGTAAATGTATGATGAACTGTGGAATTTCCAACACCATAAGGATAATTATTTCTAAGCTGATTGATTCTTGCATCTGTAGGGATCACAAAATGTAAATCAGAATACATTGGATAATTACTGTTAAAAGTACTCTGCGGCACAGCATGTTCCCTATTGAAACCTAAGCCTTCAGCTCCTGAAGTACTTATTAAGTTTGCCGAGGTATATTCATAAGCATCGGGACCTGTAGGAATCTCTGAATAAATATCTAGAAGATACTCCGTATTACTTGCATTATGGTCATAATATTTATCAAGATCAGTTTGATTGTAATAATTAGAAAGATCACCATAATGCCAGTTGATATTTTTTTTAGCAATAATATCACGCAGCTTAGACTTCAGCGCATAGCCTGTAAGTCCCACTGTTCCATTATAGTACCCTGCTGGCGCCTGAGCAGCAGCAAGTGCCGAAATCAAAAGTACAGGAAATAAAAGTTTTTTCATACATAAAAATTGGGAGACTAAAATAGTAAATTAAAACACTTATAATTATGAAAATCCGATTAACTAATCATTAATTATAAAAATATAAAAAACTGATTATTAAATTATTGCATACACAACACTATGAACTGAATAATTATTTTTGGCTTTCCGTCAATTTAATTATCTTTGGGAACTAACTATTTTTATCTATATGAACACAGAGACTATTGACAACATTAAAATGATAGCGGAAACAGCAAGAGAGTTTGCTGAAAAAAATATCAGACCGAATATTATGGAGTGGGATGAGAGCCAAACTTTTCCAAAAGACTTATTTCACCAGTTGGGAGAAATGGGATTCATGGGTATTGTGGTTCCTGAGCAGTACGGCGGTTCCGGTCTGGGTTATCATGAGTATGTTACTATTCTGGATGAGATCTCTCAGGTAGACCCATCTATAGGTCTTTCTGTGGCTGCACACAATTCACTATGTACCAATCATATTTATGAGTTTGGAAATGAGGAGCAGAGAAACAAATGGCTTCCACAACTTGCGTCTGGAAAAGTAATCGGAGCATGGGGACTTACAGAACATAATACTGGTTCTGATTCAGGAGGAATGTCTACTACTGCTGTAAAAGATGGTGACGAATGGATCATCAACGGAGCTAAAAACTTTATTACTCACGCAATTTCTGGAGATATTGCTGTAGTAATGACAAGAACAGGCGAAATAGGAGCTAAAAATAACTCTACTGCTTTTGTTTTAGAAAAAGGAATGCCTGGTTTTACTTCCGGGAAAAAAGAAAATAAACTGGGAATGCGTGCTTCCGAAACTGCTGAACTTATTTTTGACAGTGTTCGTGTACCGGATTCACACCGTTTGGGTGAGGTTGGAGAAGGATTCAAGCAGGCTATGAAAATTTTGGACGGTGGGAGAATTTCTATCGCGGCTTTAAGTTTAGGAACAGCAAGAGGCGCTTACAAAGCGGCTTTAAAATATGCTAAAGAAAGACATCAGTTTGGAAAAGCAATCGCTGAATTCCAGGCCATCAACTTTATGCTTGCCGATATGGCAACAGAAATTGATGCGGCTGAACTTTTGATCCAAAGAGCTTCAACATTGAAAAATGCCAAGCAAAAAATGACTAAAGAAGGAGCAATGGCAAAATTGTATGCTTCTGAGGCATGTGTAAGGATTTCTAACAATGCAGTTCAGATCTTCGGAGGTTACGGATATACAAAGGACTTCCCTGCTGAGAAATTCTACAGAGATTCTAAATTATGTACGATAGGTGAAGGAACTTCAGAGATCCAGAGAATGGTTATCGGAAGAGATATTACAAAATAATTTATAAAACAACACAAATGATTAAACAAGCTCTTTTAGGCGAATTTTTGTATGAAGCAGAAAATACCAGGAAAATTTTAAAAGCAATTCCCGACACTGCTTTAGACTGGAAACCTTCTGAAAAGAACTGGACTACTGGTCAGCTAGCCTCGCATATCGCTGAAGTTTACAACTGGTATGATCCCACATTCAACCAGGATGTATTTGATATGGGAAATTATCAATATGACAAAGGTGATATTTCCAAAGTTGAGAATATTGTTGCCAAGTTTGAAGAAAATGTTGCCAAAGCTCAGCAGGTTTTAGAAAACTCTGATGAAAATACTTATTTTAATGAATGGAAGATGGAAATGAACGGAAATGTTATTTTCCCTCCTGCTCAAAAAATACAGGTGATCAGAGGATTTTTATACAATCACCTGTATCATCACAGAGGAGAGCTTGTAGTATATCTTAGGTCAACAGGTAATAAAGTTCCCGGACTTTACGGACCTACTGCTGACGATAAAATGTAATAGAATTATTCCTTAATAAACTCAATAGCATACGTATTTTGCGTATGCTATTTTCTTTTTTTGAGACTTTATGTTTTTTAACTATATTCAATGTATCGCATAATATATTATACGTATAGTCTAAATTTTTCTTAAAAAATTTTGTTTTTCGTAATATAATTTTTATTAGCTTTGATATACCTCAATCAAAATAATTATAATATGAAAAAACAATTATCCATGATCGGGATGCTTCTGATTACAGGCATTTCTTTCGCGCAGACTGACCGTCTTTGGAGTGAAGGTTCAAAAAAAGCACCTTCAGACATTTTTGAAAACAAAACCCGAATCAATAATCCGAAGATCTACAGTTTAGATTTTGCCGGATTAAAAAACGCCCTTGCAAAAGCTCCCAAAAAACTGGCTCCGGGAGAAAAGTCAGAAACCATTATTTCTTTTCCCAATTCCGAAGGAAAGATGGAGAATTTTAAAGTAAGGGAAAACTCCAACTTCGATCCTCAGCTTGCCGCGAAATATCCGGATATCAAATCGTACGTAGGCGAAGGCTTGAACGATCCCAACTCGACAGTCTATTTCAGTATTTCTTCTCTTGGACTGTCTTCAATGGAAATCTACGGTGACAAATCTGCAGTTTTCATTGAGCCATACGCCAAAGACCTTTCTTCTTATGTTGTCTACAGAAAATCAGATAAAAAAGATGATCTCAATAAATTTGAATGTACAGTTATCGATGTAGCTCAAAAAGGAGTATCCAACACCAATATTGCCGCAAGACCTAATGCTGATGATGCCAAGCTGAGAACTTTCAGACTTGCTTTATCCACAACAGGAGAATATACGGTATATTTCGGAGGAACAAAAGCCAATGCACTTGCAGCCATCAATAATACGATGACCCGTGTGAATGGTGTCTTTGAAAAAGATTTTGCTGCAAGAATGGTTCTGATTGCGAATAACGACGCTGTTATTTACACCAACGCTTCTACAGATCCTTATTCTGCAGCTTCAGGAATGAGCAGCTGGAATTCTCAGCTGCAAAGCACACTTACTTCAGTGATTGGAGAAGCTAATTATGACATCGGGCATTTATTCGGAGCTTCAGGCGGCGGCGGAAATGCAGGGTGCATCGGCTGTGTCTGTACAAACGGCTCAAAAGGTAGCGGATATACTTCTCCTGCAGATGCCATTCCTTCAGGAGATAATTTCGATATTGATTATGTAGCTCACGAAATGGGACATCAGTTTGGAGGAAATCACACCTTCTCAATGAACAATGAAGGAACAGGAGCTAATATGGAACCAGGTTCGGGATCAACCATTATGGGCTATGCAGGAATTACCGCTCAGGATATTCAGCCCCATTCAGATGCCTTTTTCCACGCAATAAGCATCCAGCAGATCACCAATAATATTAAAGCTAAAACTTGCCCGGTAAGCACCTCTACAGGAAATTCCATTCCTACTGCCAATGCCGGCCTTGATTATACCATTCCAAAAGGTACCCCTTTTGTTCTTACAGGAACCGGAACCGATGCCAATGGAGATTCACTCACTTATATCTGGGAGCAAATGGACAATGCTTCATCATCCCAGACAGGAGCCAGTTCAGCTGCAAGTGCAACAAAAGCTTCAGGCCCAACTTTCAGATCATGGACCCCTACAGCTTCTCCGGTAAGGTATTTTCCTAGAATGGCATCTATACTAACCGGTGGAACCACTACTGCAGGTTCAGAAATTACAGTTGAAGCCCTATCTAATGTTGCAAGATCACTAAATTTCAGATTTACCGTACGTGACAACCGTGCCGGAGGCTCCGGAAATAATTCTGACGATGCTTTAATTACCGTAAACGCAACAGCAGGACCATTCACCGTAAGTTCACAAAACTCAGCGACGTCTTATGCTGGAGGCAGCTCTCAGACGGTAACATGGAACGTAGCAGGAACTACTGCCAATGGCGTAAACGCAGCTAATGTAGATGTTTTATGGTCAACAGACAGTGGAAATACCTGGACGACCCTTCTTGCCGGAACGCCAAACGACGGAACCCAGGCTGTGACCATTCCAAATGTATCCACCACAACGGGAAGAATTATGGTAAAAGGCTCCAATCACATCTTCTTTGATGTGAACAATGCTAATATTACTGTGAATGCAGGTTCTGGTTCAGATACCGTAGCACCTACAGCTCCTACCCTTACAGCATCCGGAACTACTTCTACTACTACAAACCTTTCATGGAGCGGAGCTACCGACAATGTAGGAGTTACAGGATATGATGTATATATGAACGGATCAGTAATCGGCAATACAGCTTCTACAACATACACCGTAACAAGCTTAACCCCGGCAACTACTTATAGCTTCACTGTTAAAGCTAAAGATGCTGCTGGAAACACATCTCCTTCAAGCAATACCGTAAGCGTTACTACACTTACCGGAGGCACAGTTACTTATTGCTCTTCTTCTGCCAGCAATACAGCGGATGAAAGAATCGGAAATGTGAAATTCGGAACTATCAATAATACCTCTACCGGAACTGCAGGTTATGAAAACTTCACTTCCGTTTCTACTAATGTGACCAGAGGAAGCGCTTATACAATCTCAGTAACTCCAACCTGGACTTCAACGGTTTACAGTGAAGCTTACGCAGTGTATATTGACTATAACGGTGACGGCGACTTTACAGACAGCGGAGAATTGGCATGGTCTAAAGCAGGATCTACAACAACTCCTGTCACTGGAAGCATTACCATTCCTGCAACAGCAACCGTAGGATCTACAAGAATGAGAGTCATGATGAAGTACAGTTCTGTGCCTACTTCTTCATGTGAAGCTTATACTTACGGACAGGTTGAGGATTATACCTTGAATATCGTTTCTTCAGGAAGAGGAGAACTCCCTGATACTAAAAACTTGATTACTGATATCAAGCTGTATCCGAACCCTGTAGAAAATATATTATATATTTCAAATACGTTATCTGAAGATTATAAGATCTTCGATATGGGTGGAAAACTAATCAATTCAGGAAAACTAGAAAGAGGCAGTGTCAATGTAAGCGGACTTATTAAAGGAGCTTACATGATCCAGATTGGAGAAGCTGCCAAGAGATTCATTAAAAATTAATAATCTAATTTAAATTAAATGGAAAAGCTACCTCTCCGGAGGTGGCTTTTTTGCTTTTAGAAAAAAAAACATCAATTTTCATTATTTAATTAACTTTATTCAATAGAAATAATTAATTAACTATTTAACACTATAAAAACAATATAAATAATGAATGATCACTAAAAATGTTTAAAAACGTGTTTTTTATTAAATAAACATTCTTTAGATTTGGAATTCCACAATTAAATATTTTTATATGAAAAAACAATTAACTTTATTAAGCACGCTTTTTATAGCTGGGCTTTCTTTTGCACAGACTGATCGTCTTTGGTCTGCAAGTTCATCAAAAGCAGCTGAAAATGTTTTTGAAAATCAAAGAAACATTAATAATCCCAATGTGTACAGCCTGGATATTAATGGATTAAAAAGTATTCTTTCAAAAGCTCCCAAAAGATTTATTGCAGGAGGAAAATCTGAAACGATTATTTCATTTCCCAATTCTGAAGGAAAGATGGAAAATTTTAAAGTAAGAGAAAACTCAAACTTTGACCCTCAACTAACCGCAAAATACCCTGAAATCAAATCCTATGTTGGAGAAGGTGTAGAAAACGCAAGCTCTACGGTGTATTTCAGCCTGTCCCCATTAGGATTGTCGTCTATGGAAATTTACGATGACAAATCTGCTGTATTTATTGAGCCTTACACCAAAGATTTATCTACTTATGTAGTGTTTAAAAAATCGGACAGAAAAGGAAATCTTGGTAAATTTGAATGTACTGTACTTGAAGCTGCACAGAAAGGGATTAGTAATAATACCGCTAAACCTAATGCAGACGATGCAAAACTGAGAACCTACAGGCTGGCGCTTTCCTGTACAGGAGAATATACCTCCTATTTCGGTGGAACAAAAGCACTGGCCTTAGCAGCGATGAACAATACAATGACCCGCGTAAACGGTGTTTTTGAAAATGATTTTGCAGCAAGAATGGTACTTATATCCAATAATGATGCTGTCATTTACACCAACGCATCTACCGATCCTTACTCCAATTCTTCGAATTTGCAAAATTGGAATCTTCAACTGATGAATACCTTGAGTTCTACCATAGGTAATGCTAACTTTGATATCGGTCATTTATTTGGCAAAGACGGCGGCGGCGGCAATGCAGGATGCATAGGGTGTGTATGCAGCAATGATATGTCAACCTCTGTCACACAAGGAGTAACCTCCCCTGACGAATATAAGGGAAGTGGCTACACTTCTCCATCTGATGGAATTCCTTCCGGAGATACTTTTGATATTGACTATGTAGCCCATGAAATGGGACATCAGTTTGGAGGAAACCACACCTGGTCTCATAAGATAGAAGATAAAAACGTTAACGTTGAACCCGGTTCAGGATCAACCATAATGAGCTATGCCGGAATTACCAATCAGGATGTTCAGCCACATTCAGATGCCTTTTTTCATGCTATAACTATTGAGCAGGTCACTAATTATATTAAATCAACAACATGCTCTGTTAATACAGATACAGGAAATTCAATTCCTACTGCAAATGCCGGTTTAGACTACACGATTCCGAAAAGCACACCGTTTGTACTGACCGGAACGGGAACAGATGCAGACGGAGATTCTTTGACCTACATTTGGGAACAAATGGATCCTGCAACTATTAACGAAACGGGAGCCAGTTCTGCAGCAACTGCAACAAAAACCGCCGGCCCTACTTTCAGATCATGGGCCCCTACAGCTTCTCCAGTAAGGTACCTTCCTAGAATGTCTTCCATTTTGGCCGGTGCGACTACTACAGCAGGAACTGAAATCAATGTTGAAGCGCTCTCTAGCGTAGCCAGAAAATTGAATTTCAGATTTACAACACGTGATAACCGTGCCGGAGGTTCCGGAAATAATTCTGACGATGCCTTGATCACCGTAAACGCAGCAGCAGGACCATTCACTGTAAGTTCACAAAATTCAGCCATATCATATACAGGAGGAAGTTCTCAAACGGTAACATGGAATGTGGCAGGAACCACTGCCAATGGTATTAACGCAGCCAATGTCGACATCTTATGGTCAACAAACAGTGGAAATACATGGACTACCCTTCTTGCCGGAACTCCAAACGATGGAACCCAGGCTGTGACAATTCCAAATTCACCCACTACCACTGGAAGAATTATGGTAAAAGGCTCAAACCATATCTTCTTTGATATTAATAATGCCAATATCACAGTAAATGCAGGTTCAGGTACGGTAACTTACTGCTCTTCTTCTGCGAACAATACAGCGGATGAAAGAATTGGAAATGTAAAATTCGGAATGATTAACAACAATTCAACAGGAACTGCTGGTTACGAAAACTTCACTTCTGTTTCTACCAGTGTGACCAGAGGAGGTGCCTACACTATTTCAGTAACTCCAACATGGACTTCAACTGTTTATAGCGAAGCTTACGCAGTCTATATCGATTATAACGGTGATGGCGACTTCACAGACAGTGGAGAATTGGCATGGTCTAAAGCACCATCTACAACAACTCCTGTCACTGGAAGCATTACTATTCCTGCAACAGCAACCGTGGGATCTACAAGAATGAGAGTCATGATGAAGTACAATGCTCTGCCTACTTCTTCATGTGAAGCTTTTTCTTACGGACAGGTTGAAGATTACACATTGAATATCGTTTCTGCAGGAAAAAGAGAGCTCCTTGATACTAAAAACTTGATTACTGATATCAAGCTGTATCCGAACCCTGTAGAAAATATATTATATATTTCAAATACGTTAGCTGAAGATTATAAGATCTTCGATATGGGTGGAAAACTAATCAATTCAGGAAAACTAGAAAGAGGCAGTGTCAATGTAAGCGGACTTATTAAAGGAGCTTACATGATCCAGATTGGAGAAACTGCCAAGAGATTCATTAAAAATTAATAACCGCCAAGTAAACACTATGAAGACTGCCTATTCGGCAGTCTTTTTTTTGAACTTAATTTTTTAAAGTCTATCGTTAATAAGCCTGATTAGATATTGATTTAAAATAAATAGTTTTATAAAACACCAGTTCAGAACATATTATATTTAATCATAATATTTTATTATTAAAAATTCACCACTATTTGAAATTTTGAATTAAATTTATCCCTCAAATTCATTTGTACCCTTACCCGATCAGATTTGAGCTAAATTCTGATATGTTTCTTTGTTTTATAACGAACAGTATTCTATTCTGAATTTAATTTCCATAGTGAATCATATCGCAAATCAAAACCAGATTTTATCAAAAATAATAACCATAAAAACTTTTACCATGAAACATTTATTTAAGTATCTCTTTTTTATAACAACCGTATTCTTTTCAGCCGCCTGTAGTTCGGATAATGAAGAAACTGATAACCCAACGGGAGTTGTTACCCATGTATTCTACAAAAACGCTGATGAGTTTGCTCTAACGTATGATAAAGCCGGAACCGTAAGCCAAGCCATCAGAAACCAGGCATTTGATTTATACAGACTTGGCAAATGGAGTGACTTGGAGGCACTTTTCACGGCCAATACTCTAAATGGCGGATGGCCTCCTGCGAATGGTGGCTATAATATTGTAGATGATGTTCCGTTTCAGGCCGGACAAAAATTTGACAGGTACAGCGGGGCGGTCGGTAGTTATGACGGAACGGGAATTCCTACGCTCGGCGGCAGCTTTACAAGTCCTATTATCAATGGATATGTGTATACTTTCTCCCAAAGAGCATTAAATGAGCCGGAAAACAAATATGATTTTTATTATGAGATTGATGTTTTGAATAATTTATTACCTTTCAAATCTCAAATAGCCGATGTGATCCCGTGGTTCAATCAGTCTGGCGGCGGTAAACAGACCATGTGGAAAATCCCGATTGATATCACAACAGGATACCAGAAAACATGGAATAAACTGGCTCAGGAAGGTTACATAAAAATCACCATAAAAAGAAGTCCAAGCGGGAAATACAATAACCTGGCAGGCACAGTTATTCAGCAATAAATAAATTCAGATGTATTCAATATCAAAAAAAATAAGCATTATAAAACAGGCTTCTGTAGTAAAGAATTATTTCATCAATGATGATATTATTCCGTGTGCAACAACGCAGTTTACCTGTTGTGATTGTGGCCATCAGAATACCATTGAAATATTTCCCTATAAATCGGGGTTTCCTATCTTTCAGATCTATGATGAAGATAAAGTAATCTCTAAAAATGAATTATTGAAAAACAAAATCGTTACCGGGACTTCACCGCAAATGTTTCATTTTGGAGAATTAACGTTCAATGATCTGCCTACATTATATTTTGGAACCGGGTGTGAATCCTGCCATTCAAAATATTTCTGTGTATTCAGTTATGGAGAAAAACAGCCGGGACTTACCGTCTTAAGTATTTCAGGGATCTGGAAATATGAAGAATTGGAGTAATCGTATGTTAGATTAAAAAATGAATGATCTTAAATATCCTTAAATTTTAAAGCAATTCAGAAAAATTTCAAAACAAAAAAATCCACCGTTTTTAAGCTGTGGATTTTTAGTAAAACATAGATGTGCATTATAAATTTTCCAAAATCGTTTTCTATCTTTGCTGTAAATAATAAAATTCATGGATAAAATTGACAGTCTGAACCAGGTAGCAGAATTCCACACCACTTTTAAAGCCCCTATTTTAGATACCCCACAGATTCCTTCGCCAGAAAGATGTAACCTTAGAGTTGAGCTTTTACAGGAAGAACTGAATGAGCTGAAACAGGCGATTGCAGACAATGATATCGTGGAGATTGCTGATGCGCTGTGCGATCTGCAGTATGTTTTAAGCGGTGCGGTTCTGGAATTCGGACTTGGCAGTAAATTTGTAGAACTATTTAACGAAGTACAGCGTTCCAATATGTCTAAAGCCTGCGATAATGAGCAACAAGCAGAGGAAACCGTAACATTCTATAAAGAAAAAGGAGTAGAATCTTTTTACGAAAAATCAGGAGAAAAATTTAATGTGTACAGAAAAGCAGATCATAAAGTCCTTAAAAACAAGTATTACTCCCCTGCAGATCTGAAAACAATTATCGAAAAATAATATGAAAAAATTTATTACCAATATTGTTGCCGTTTCAAGCCTTATGTTAGCTTCCCAACAGCTATCTGCCCAGAAAGTGGTGATGAACCGTGAAGTGGAAACCCAGAATGACGGCAAAATGCTTTTGGGAAATCAGTTTAAAGAACAGTTTCTTAAGGCTCCCTATGCAGACTGGTATGTGAAAGAGCATGATGAATATGCTATTGACCAAAAAGCAATAACTGAGCTGAGAAAAGCTAAGTTTACCAGCTATTCTCTTGTTGTTTTTATGGGAACCTGGTGCGAAGACAGCCACAGGGATTTCCCGAGACTGATGAAAATTCTGGAGGAATTAAAGTATCCTGATAATAAGGTGACCATTATTGCGGTGAACCGTAAAAAGGAATCTCCTACCGGGGATGAAGTTCGGTACAACATCCAGAAAGTTCCTACCATTATCGTAGAAAAATACGGGAAGGAGATCGGAAGGATCATAGAAATGCCTGCTTCCGGATATATCGAAAGAGATCTGGTTGAGATTGTGAAAAAAGATGACGGTTCTGTAATCAAAGAAATTTTTGGCAAATAGTGTTGAAAAATTATAAAGTAATCATATCATTTGTAGCGGGAATTGTGGTAATGCTGATCCTGTTCTTTGGACTTAAATCCTGTTTAAATCTTGGCGGAAAAACGGAAAAATCAGATTATTATATTCTGACCAACCAGATTTCCAGAATGAATAAGATGGTAGTCATGGAACAGAATATTTCCAGCATGCAGAAAACCAAAATGGGCTACGAAGTGTTTGGAAAAGAAGTTTCAAACAACAGCATTATTACGTATACCAAAACCAATGCGCAGGTTTCCTTTGATTTAAATAAAATGAAGATGGAAGTAGATTCTATCAACAAAAAACTGATCATTACCGAACTTCCTGATGCAGACATAAGAATAACGCCAAGTGTGGAGATCCAGTCTTTGGATGATTCTTTTTTCAACAGAATTTCAGAAAAAGACATTAAAAATGTGAGCCAGAAAGCTAAAGAAACTGCAATTAAGTCTATCGATCAAAACCAGTTGAGAACAGAAGGCCGCAAACAATTAATGGAAAATCTTGACCATATTTTCGTTTTGGCAAAAGCTTTGAATTATACTATAGAAGACAAAACCGGTAAAATCGGTGTTTTAGGACTCTAAAAATATAAAGCTATGGATTCAAAAGGAGATAACAAAAAGAAAGAATCTGCAAATTCGGCAGAAACCAAAAAGCAGAACGAAGATTTTCAAAATATTCCTGCTTCATCGGACAAGACCAATCCGCCTGATATAGATAAAGAAGATGTTCAGAAGTCTTCCAAAAATAAATCAGGAAAAACGGATAATACAAAAAAATAAGCAGAAGGTTTCACTCATTTGGGTGGAACCTTTTTTGTTAGAGCTCCAAGCGTTATTCTTGACAAGGATCTAATGACCACTTCCAGTTTCAAATGTAGAATATTAATATTCTTAATCCGGACTCTGGTTAAATAATTTAATTTTAAGATTTGATCAGGATACTAAGGCACAACGAAAAGGCCCTGCTCAAGCTGAGACAGGACCTTCCTTTCTACTTATTATTATATGGACTGAATTTTATTTATACGATCGTAGATTTACCGATCTTTATATTTTCAAAATTGTAATATGATTTTTCAGAATATTTAATGTAATCTGCGATAAAATTTCCTACTTCACTTGTTGAATAATGCTGTTGAGAATTAAGATCTACCGTAACATATTTGTTCTCTATAGCATGCTCCACTGCCCTTCTCAGTTTATCAGCAGCTTCATGAAGTTCAAGATAATCAAGCATCATAGCCGTGCTCAGGATAGATGCTACAGGATTGGCAATACCTTTCCCCTTAGCCTGAGGATAAGATCCGTGAATAGGCTCAAATAAAGCATTCTCTTCACCTATCGATGCAGAAGGAAGAAGTCCGATAGATCCACCGATCACACTGGCTTCATCAGAAATAATATCCCCGAACATATTCTCAGTCAGAATGACGTCAAACTGTTTTGGATTAAGAACCAGCTGCATGGCTGCATTATCTACAAATATATAATCCAGCTTTACATCAGGATATTGAGGGGCAATCTCCTGGCAGGTTTTTCTCCAGAGTCTGGAAGTATCCAAAACATTGGCCTTATCAATTAATGTAAGCTTCTTTTTCCTTTTTTCAGCTTCTTTAAAAGCCATGTGCGCAATGGGAATAATATCTTCTTTACTGTATTTGCACACATCATAAGCGTATTTTCCATCCGGATCTGTAAATTTTTCACCGAAATAAATACCGCTCACCAGTTCCCTGAAAATCTGAATATCTGTTCCCTCGATGATTTCTCTTTTCAAAGGACTTTTTTCAATCAGTGAAGGATAAGTTTTAAGAGGTCTGATATTCGCATAAAGTCCCAGCTCCTTGCGCAGCTTCAGAAGTCCCTGTTCAGGTCTTACTTTAGCATCCGGATTGTTATCAAAAAAAGGATCTCCAATGGCCCCGAACAGAACAGCATCAGAATCTTTGCAGATTCTCAGGGTTTCATCAGGCAGCGGATCTCCTGTTTTAAAGATCGCTTCAGCGCCCATTAATCCATAGGAATATTGAAACCTGCAGCTAAAAACTTCGGACACTGCATCCAATACCTTCAAACTTTCATTGACAACCTCCGGGCCGATCCCGTCTCCGGAAAGAACCGCTATTTTAAAATAACTGCTGCTCATACTTTTGTGTTTTTTGTTCAAATTGTTTTATTGCCTGTTTTCTGCTGATTAAAAAATCAATATCATCATAACCGTTGATCAGACATATTTTTTTATAAGAATCCAGCTCAAATGTTTCTATGAATCCGTTAAAGGTTACCGTTTGCTGTTCCACATCTACAACAATTTCAGAATCCGGTTTTTTTGTAATATTTTCCAGAATTTCCTTTAAAAAATTATCAGAAACTTTGACAGGAAGCAGCCCATTATTCAGCGCATTTCCTTTAAAAATATCCGCGAAATAACTTGAAATGATTATTTTAAAACCATAATCCGTTAACGACCAAGCTGCATGTTCCCTGCTGCTGCCACATCCGAAATTATTTCCGGCAACCAAGATTTCACCGCTGTATTCAGCATGGTTAAGAACAAAATCCGGGTTAGGTTCTCCTGTATGAATATTAAACCTCCAATCTCTGAAAAGATTTTCCCCAAACCCTTTTCTGTCTATACTTTTCAGGAATCTTGCGGGAATGATCTGGTCTGTGTCTATATTTTCTGCCGGCAATGGTACTGCACGGGATTTTATAAGCGTTAATTTTTGCATTTGTTTTGTGATCTCTTTAGTTTAAATTTTCAAAAGCTGAAATTCTTCCTTCAATGGCTGCTTTCGCCGCGGTGAGCGGACTGGCAAGAATAGTTCTCGCACCCTGTCCCTGCCTGCCTTCAAAATTCCTGTTTGAAGTGGAAACACAATATTCTCCCTCTGGAATTTTGTCATCATTCATGGCGAGACAAGCGGAACATCCTGGTTGACGAATCTGGAATCCTGCGTCATTGAAAATTTTGTCCAGTCCCTCTTCATAGATTTGTTTTACGACCTGCTGCGATCCCGGAACGATCAGGGCATTCACATTGTCAGACTTGTTTTTTCCTTTGATATACTGTGCTGCAGTTCGGAAATCTTCTATCCTTCCATTCGTACAGCTTCCGATAAATACATGGTTTACTTTCACATCAGAAACTCCCTGTCCGGCTTCCAGTCCCATATACTGAAGAGCTTTTGTTTCAGATTCATTCTGAGGAACAGGAATACTTTCACGGACTGAAATTCCCATTCCGGGATTGGTTCCATAGGTAATCATAGGAAAAATCTCTGAGGCATCAAACTCCAGTTCTTTATCAAAAACAGCCCCTTCATCTGTTTTCAGAGTTTTCCAGTAGGCCAGCTTATTTTCCCATTCTTCTCCCTGTGGGGCGAAGATTTTACCTTTTACATAGTCAAATGTTGTGGTATCAGGAGCAATCATTCCGCCTCGGGCGCCCATCTCAATGCTCATATTACAGACGGTCATCCTGCCTTCCATCGACATCTCTTCAAATACACTGCCTGCATATTCACAGAAATAGCCTGTTCCGCCGTCTGTCCCAATTTTTGAAATAATGTATAGGATTACATCTTTGGACTGAACGTTCTCATTCAGTTTTCCATTGACCGTAATTCTCATAGACTTAGGTTTATTCAGTAAAAGACATTGGCTTGCAAAAACCTGTGCCACCTGGCTGGTTCCAATACCAAATGCTATCGCTCCGAATGCTCCGTGTGTAGAGGTATGGCTGTCTCCGCATACAATACTCATTCCCGGCTGGGTAATTCCCAATTCCGGGGCAATAATATGTACAATCCCCTGATACTGATGGCCTAAGCCAAATAATTCAATATTATTTTTTTTACAGTTTTCTGTAAGCTGCTCGACTTGATTTCTTGACAATTCATCACGGATCGGCAGTTCCTGGTTGATGGTAGGGACATTATGATCTGCCGTGGCAACGATCTGATTTGGCCTGAAAACCTCAAGATTTCTTGCTTCAAGTTCCGCAAAAGCCTGAGGGCTCGTCACCTCATGAATTAAGTGTTTATCTATATAAATGATCTGCGGTCCGTCGGGAATAGTTTCCACAACATGGGCATCCCAGACTTTATCAAAAAGTGTCTTTTTATTATTATCCATATTCAATTTTCCCTGATTTAAATCAATTACTATCCTATTTTTCTACTGCACGTTTCCATCATCATGTAGAGATCATCATTGATCACTTCTTTTTTCCTGTCAGCGATCTTTAAAAACTCCTGATAAAGGAAATCCAGTTCATTTTTGGTGATTTCGTAGCCGATATGTTTGAAACGGTAAGCCAAAGCAGAGCGTCCGCTTCTAGCTGTCAGGATAATAGATGAAGCATTTACTCCCACTTCTTCAGGATCAATAATTTCATAAGTCTCCCTGTTTTTGATAACGCCATCCTGGTGAATCCCTGAGCTGTGAGCAAAAGCATTGGCTCCTACAATCGCCTTGTTAGGCTGTACAGGCATTCCCATCAGATCTGAAACCATAAGACTCATCTCATTCAGCATTTTAGAATTGATATCAGTATGTAAGTTAAGATCCTTATGCTGTTTTAAAATCATGACGACTTCTTCCAAGGCAGTATTTCCGGCTCTTTCTCCTAATCCATTAATTGTGCATTCGATCTGGCGGGCTCCGTTGATGACGCCTGCAATAGAATTGGCTGTGGCCAATCCAAGATCATTATGACAATGGCATGAAAGAATGGCTTTTTCAATACCTTGTACATTTTCTTTGAGGTATTTTATTTTCTGTCCGTATTCCTCAGGAAGGCAGTACCCTGTAGTATCAGGGATATTAAGAACAGTTGCACCCGCTTTTATCACTTCCTCGCAGACCTTCGCCAGGTACGCATTGTCTGTTCTTCCCGCATCTTCTGCATAAAATTCCACATCTTCCACATACCTCTTTGCATATTTTACGGCTTCCACAGCACGTTCCAGAATATCTTCCCTTGTTGAGTTGAATTTATATTGAATGTGGGAATCAGAAGTTCCGATCCCGGTATGAATTCGAGGTCTTTTTGCATATTTAAGGGCTTCAGCAGCCGTATCAATGTCTTTTTTATTGGCTCTTGTCAATCCGCAAACGGTTGCATTCCTTACCAATTTTGAAATTTCTGAAACGGATTCAAAATCTCCGGGACTGGAAATTGGAAAACCGGCTTCAATTACGTCAATCCCTAGTTTATCAAGCCTTTCAGCTATAATAAGTTTTTGCTTTGTATTCAGTTTACATCCAGGGACCTGTTCCCCATCCCTCAGCGTCGTATCAAAAATTTCGATTTTTTCGGAATTCATAATGAAGTTTTTTACTTAATTTTGATCAAAACTACCGCTTACAATATTTTTACGTTTTCATTTTTTCTGAAAATTACAATATTCAACAGCCGATATAATAGCTACAATTACTTAATAATCAATATTTTAAATTTTATAAATTTACAATGGCAGAACTGCAGAAAGATTTTTTGTTTATACTGATTAAGTCATTAACCACTTCAGAAAAGCGTCAGTTTAAACTGTATGTGAATCGTCTCGGAATTAATGTCGATGCTAAATTTCTGCTCCTTTTTTCGGAACTGGATAAGATGAAAGAGTACGATGAAAATATTATTATTGATAAAAAGATTTCAACGAAACAGCAACTTTCCAATCTGAAAGCTCATTTATATAAACAGATCCTCGTAAGCCTCCGAATGAATCCGAGCAATCAGAATTACAGGATACAGCTTCGTGAACAACTTGATTTTTCTATTATCCTTTATCAGAAAGGGCTTTATAAGCAGGCTTTAAAAATATTGGATAAAGCTAAACAGGCTGCTCTGGAACTAGATGAAAAAAGCATTGCTTCAGAAATCATCAATCTCGAAAAAGTCATTGAATCACAATTCATTACCCGAAGTATTGAAGGGCGTGCAGATGAGCTCATAGAACAGTCTACAGAGATCAACCGACAAAATCATTATGCTACAGAACTTTCTAATCTTTCCCTGAAGCTGTACAGTGAAATGCTGATCCATGGTTATGTAAAAAATGATACTGACCGGGAGAAGGTTTTGCAAATTTTCAATGCCCAGATCCAGAAAATAACGTTAAATAAGCTGAACTTCACAGAAAAGTTGTGGTATTACAAAGCCCATGTATGGAAAAACCAACTGCTACAGGATTATAAGTATACCCTGAAATATGCCTATCAATGGGTAGATCTCTTTCATAAAAAGCCAGAAATGATCATCAGTCATCCGGTATGGTATATCAAGGGAAACACGTATCTGCTGAAAATTTTATTCCTATATGGAAACATTGATATCCTGGAGGAGAACTTTAAAAATTTCAATGCGATGGTAAACTCCCAGAATTTTGTACAGAACGAAAATCTGCAGGCGCTTATCTTTCTCACTCATTACAATACCCTCATGAATATTCATTTTGTAAAAGGTGAATTCTTCACAGGGACAAAGCTTATTCCTGAAATTGAACTGAAGATGGAAAGGCTGAGGGAAAAGATTGATGAACATCACTTTATGATCCTTTATCTGAAAATGGCTGCCATGTTTTTCGGAAGCAAAAACTTTAAGAAATCAATAGAATATTCTATGAAGGTTGTGGAGTGTAAAGGAAATGTCCAGGAGGATCTTTTATTCCATACCAGAATCCTGATTTTAATGGCGAAATATGAGTCCGGAAATGATGAAGATTATGATGAATTTATCAATTCAACGTTAAAATTTACCCGGAAAATGAAAAAGCCGGAAGCCTTTCATTTTGAAAGTATTGATTTTTTTAAAAACATCAACAACCTGGTTTTAAATGACAAACAAAAGTCATTTGAATCTTTTAATGAAATACTGGAAGGCTTTGCTAAAAATGAATATTACAGAAGATCATTATTCTATATCGATATTCATGGCTGGGTAAAATCTAAGGTAAAAAATGTGGATGTAATAGAAATTATCAAGCAGAAAGTAAGATATAAGAGAAAGAACTGAAACAAGCTGGTGGCTTCTCAAACTTAGTCACCAGCTTGTTTTTTATTCCTAAAATAGGAATCTAAAGTTTAATTCTTTCCATAAAGTCCAACACATTTTTGTGGCTTATCTTCTCCATAATTTCAGGAGAAAATTCCTTTTCAATCTTACTGTTGACAGAGTTGAAAGCAGAAGCATCATCATATCCTTCAAAGAAAATGGGATGGCGGGATTTATCCGGATGATTTTTGCAAAAGAAGAAGTCTGCACCGTAAGCAACAGCATTTTCTCCTCCCAGATCCAATCCGTACCGGATATGTTCATATAATAGTTCAGGATTTTTGTCATCTACACAGTTTCTGATAAAATTGACTCCTATCAAGCCTTTTCTTCTGATCACTTCTTTGGCCAGCTCATCGGGAAGATTTCTGTTTTTATCATGAATATTTCTGTAGTTGGAGTGGCTTGCAATAATCGGAATGTTGTAGTTTCTCTGGTCTACATAATTAAGAATTCCATATGCCAGCTGGTCACTGGTGTGGGCAAGGTCAATTGGTATATTTTTATCTGAAATATAATCAAGCAGGACTTTTCCGTCTTCTTTCAGTCCGGCTGTGGAATTGTTTCCCCCTCCAAAGCGATTTTCAGTGTGGTGTGTTATCCCTAAATAAAAGATCTTCTGTGTTTTTTCAATGATCGCTTCCAGTTTTTTGAATCCTGAATCCAGAGTGTCCTCTTCTCCACAAAAACCGGATGCATTTTCAATAGAAGCAATAACTCCTACCCTGTTTTCATTTTCAGGATTTTTATAGTTTTCGCCTTCAAATAAAAAGAAATTCTCATTTTTTAATAAATCTGCAAACAGTTCACTCTGCACTGCTCCATCTGATGTACTGTTACCGCCTGTCGCTGAGTATATAGCCATCACCTGCAGCTTGACATTTCCTTCTTTTAAAAAAGGAAGCGAACATCCCAATTCATTATCATCAATTTTTGCAGCCGGGTCCAATAAATAGCATAAAAGATCACAGTGCAGGTCAATATTAAAGTTCTTCATATCATTATACATATTATCATGTCTTTCTTTGAATTATTGTAGAAAAAACAGTCTCTTTTCACAGCATTTCACTGTAAAAATTTAATTTTTATTAAAAAAAACAGGAGTAAAAACGAATTTATTTAAAATCACAAATCTCATTTTCAAGATTCAACAGTAATTCTTATTTCAAATATACTTTAAAAATAGCATACTAACTAAAAAATGCGTATTTTTGCATCTTAAAATTTCTTAGTAAACAATGATAAAAATTACACTTCCAGACAATAGTGTCAGAGAATTTGAAGGAGAAGTTACTCCTTTAGATGTGGCGAAATCTATCAGTGAGGGATTGGCTAGAAATACCATTTCCGCAGTTGTAAACGGCAAACAAGTAGAAACCACCACACCTATAACCACAGATTCAACGGTACAATTGCTGACCTGGAATGATGATCTTGGAAAGAAAGCCTTCTGGCACTCTTCTGCCCACCTGTTGGCGCAGGCTATCCTGGATTTTTATCCTAATGCTAAACTGACAATAGGACCTGCTATTGAAAGCGGATTTTATTATGATGTAGATTTCGGAGACGAAAATATATCCGAAAAAGATTTTGAGAAAATTGAAAAGAAGGTGTTGGAAAATGCGAAGAAAGCTTCAACATTCTCATTATACCCTGTTTCTAAAGAAGAAGCTTTAAAAACATATGCAGATAATCCTTACAAAGTAGAGCTTATCTCTAATCTGAATGATGGAGAGATCACTTTTGTAACCCATGATAATTTCACCGATCTATGTCGTGGAGGCCATATTCCTAACACCGGAATCGTGAAAGCTGTGAAGATCTTAAATGCAGCGGGTGCTTACTGGAGAGGAAATGAAAAAAATCCTCAGCTGACAAGAGTTTACGGTATTTCTTTCCCTAAACAGAAGGATCTTACCGAATATCTTGAAAGATTGGAAGAAGCAAAAAGAAGAGATCACAGAAAACTGGGTAAAGAACTTGGAATTTTTGCCTTCTCTGAAAAAGTTGGTGCAGGTTTACCACTTTGGTTACCTAAAGGAACTGCTTTGAGAAGAAAACTGGAGAATTTTCTAAGTGATGCCCAGAAAAAAGGAGGTTACGAATTTGTTATGTCTCCGCATATCGGTTCAAAAGAATTGTATGTGACTTCGGGACACTGGGATAAATATGGAGCAGACAGCTTCCAGCCGATCAAAACACCAAATGAAGGTGAAGAATTCATGCTGAAGCCAATGAACTGTCCGCACCACTGTGAAATCTACAAAACTTCACAATGGAGCTACAGGGATCTTCCAAAAAGGTACGCAGAATTTGGAACTGTGTACAGATATGAGCAGAGTGGAGAGCTTCACGGCCTGACAAGGGTTCGTGGATTTACCCAGGATGATGCTCACTTATTCTGTACTCCGGATCAGCTTTCAGAGGAATTTGAAAAGGTAATTGATCTGACTCTTTATGTTTTTAAATCTTTAGGATTTGAAGATTTTGTAACTCAGGTTTCTTTAAGAGATCCTGAAAACAAAGAAAAATATATCGGTTCTGATGAGAACTGGGAAAAAGCTGAAAACGCTATCATTAATGCAGCTGAGAAAAAAGGTTTGAAAACAATTGTAGAATATGGCGAAGCTGCATTTTATGGTCCAAAACTGGATTTCATGGTGAAAGATGCTTTGGGAAGAAAATGGCAGCTGGGAACAATCCAGGTTGACTATAACTTACCGGAGAGATTTGATCTTCACTATATCGGAAGCGATAATGAGAAGCACAGACCGGTAATGATCCACAGAGCACCATTCGGTTCTATGGAACGATTTATTGCCATCTTATTAGAGAACACTGCGGGAGATTTTCCGTTATGGCTAAGCCCTGATCAGTTTATAATTCTACCAATCAGTGAAAAATATGTAGATTATTCAAAAAAAGTTTCACAATTTTTAGAAAATCACGATATTAGCGGTCAGATTGATGAGAGAAATGAGAAGACGGGTAAAAAAATCCGTGATGCAGAATTGAATAAGATCCCTTTTATGCTGGTTGTAGGAGAAAATGAGGAGAAAGAAGGCACGATTTCTGTAAGAAGACGTGGAGAAGGTGACCTTGGGGTGATGAGCATGGAGGATTTTGTTTCTTACTTTAAGAAAGAAGCAGCGATATAAAATTTAAATTATTAAAAGATTTAAGAATTAAAACAAATTAAAGATTATTGAGTTTAGATTAATCTTTAAATGATTACATTTTTTAATTTCTTAAATTTAGAAAGAATAGATAAGTAATTAACCAATAAAATTATAATACAATAGCACAAAGATTTAACAACAGGGGCCCACAGAGACGTCCTGTACAGGAGGACTTACACTTGATCAACGATAAAATTCGTGTGAGAGAGCTTCGTTTAGTGGGCGATAACGTAGAGCCGGGGATTTTTCCAATTGATAAAGCAAGACAACTTGCTATAGAACAGGAATTGGACCTAGTAGTAATTTCAGATAAGGCTGAACCTTTCATTGCAAGGATATTAGACTATAAAAAGTTTTTATACGAGCAAAAGAAAAAGCAGAAAGAACTTAAAGCCAAGCAAATAAAAGTGGTGGTAAAGGAGATCCGTTTCGGACCTCAGACTGACGACCATGATTATGAGTTTAAGAAGAAACATGCTGAAAAATTCCTTGAAGAAGGGTCAAAACTAAAAACCTACGTTTTTTTTAAAGGACGTTCAATTATCTTCAAAGACCAGGGAGAAATCTTACTTCTAAAACTTGCTCAGGAACTTGAGCACGTTGGAAAGGTAGATCAACTGCCGAAGCTTGAAGGAAAAAGGATGATCATGATGATGAGTCCAAAAAAACCAGCTAAATAGTTTTTATAGACATGATGTCTATTTTCTATCATATAAAGCCTCAAATTGTTTTGGGGCTTTTTTGTTTTTAGTTTATTAAATTATTTATATAAATTATCCTATATCAATATCCGATGAAAGATATAAGTATACATTTGTATTGTAAATAACAAAGAGCAATATTTACTACATTATTAATAAACTTAAACAAAAAAACAATGAGCACACTTACATTAAAAGACGGAACGCAGATTTACTACAAAGATTGGGGAAAAGGGCAGCCTGTATTCTTTCACCATGGATGGCCATTATCTAGTGATGACTGGGATGCACAAATGTTTTTCTTTCTGGAGCAGGGGTACAGAGTTATAGCCCATGACAGAAGAGGTCACGGAAGGTCTGAACAAACTGCTGAAGGGCATAATATGGATACTTATGCTGCAGATGTTGCAGAAATTGTTGAAGCTTTGGATCTAAAAGACGTCATTCACGTAGGCCACTCTACAGGAGGAGGTGAAGTGATCAGATATGTTGCTCAACACAGCAAAGGAAGGGCTTCAAAAGCTGTTTTGATAAGTGCCGTGACTCCTATTATGGTGAAAACTGAAAATAACCCCAACGGAATTCCAATGTCTATCTTTGATGAAATCCGTCAAAACACAGCAACTCAGAGACAACAGTATTTTGTAGATTTTTCAATGGCATTCTACGGTTATAACAGAGAAGGGGCAAAAGAATCTGAGGGAATCCGCAGAAACTGGTGGAGACAAGGAATGATGGGATCTATCAAAGCTCATTATGACTGTATCAAAGCTTTCTCTGAAACAGATTTTACTGAAGATCTTAAAAGTGTGGAAGTACCGGTATTGGTATTGCATGGAGAAGACGATCAAATTGTACCTTACGAAATCACAGGTGTTGTAGCTGCAAAATTGGTTAAAAACGGGAAGTTAATTACTTATCCAGGTTTCCCTCACGGAATGCCAACTACAGAAGCTGCCACTATTAATAAAGATCTGTTGGAGTTTTTTAAATCATAGTTCCATTCAATTAATATTATTTAACTGCAGATCTGTGTATCTGCAGTTTTTTTTAATCAGACCCTTACAGCTAAAGAAAGTATGCAGATTTTATTCCTGAAGAAATTCTATAAATTCAATAGGGACAGGGAAAACATTGGTGTTTTTTTTGTATCTTTGCAAACTATTATTCCTCAGTATTGTAGGAATCAAGGACAAGATATTGATAACAAAACAATAAAAAAGCAGAACAATGCCAAAATTAAAAACGAAATCAGGTGCTAAAAAGCGTTTTAAACTTACCGGAACTGGTAAGATTAAAAGAAAGAATGCTTTCAAAAGTCACATTTTGACAAAAAAAGAAACTAAGCAGAAGAGAAATCTTACGCAGACTTCTTATGTTGCAAAAGTGGACGAAAAAAGCGTTCTACGTCAATTAGCCATTAAGTAGTTTTTATAAATCTATATTCGGTTTATAAGAATTCAAAACAATTCAAAAAATTTAACCCTGAAACGGTGCCACTAAGAGCAGTTTTACTGCCGCCCTTTTCAAAAAAACAATTTAATTATGCCAAGATCAGTAAATGCAGTAGCTTCAAGAGCTCGCAGAAAGAAAATTATTAAGCAAGCTAAAGGTTTTTTCGGTAGAAGAAAGAACGTTTGGACTGTAGCTAAAAACGCCGTGGAAAAAGCAATGCAATATGCTTACCGTGGTAGAAAAGAGAAAAAGAGAAACTTCAGATCACTTTGGATTACTCGTATCAATGCGGGTGCCAGAGAACATGGAATGTCTTACTCTCAGTTTATGGGAGCTCTTAAAAAGAACAACGTTGAGCTTAACAGAAAAGTTTTAGCTGATTTAGCAATGAATCACCCTGAAGCTTTCAAAGCAGTTGTAGATCAAGTAAAATAATGTAGAATTTTTTGTTATCAATATAATCCCGGGCTTTGCTCGGGATTTTTTTATTTAGTATGGTATGATGTAATTTTTTTTCACAAAATTTCATATAATGTAGTTTAATATTCGTCAATAATATCTCTTATAAAAAAAATAAAGCCCCATTGGAGAATTTTACTTTTGTGTAAAATAAAATTGATTTTTATTATCTACATTTGTTGAATTATTAAATCTTTAAAACTTTAGTTAAAAGTGAAAAAAATAACGACTATTTTACTCCTTTCTTTATCAGCTTATAGTCTTCATGGCCAGAATTTTATACAGGCTTATCAAAATAGGGTCAATGAGATATCTCAAAATAATATTACAGCTAATCTTCAGGACTTTGGAAATTTAGGCATCAAAACCACGGGCAGCCCAAATAACACAATTGCATTAAATTGGCTTAAGAATAAATATCTTTCCTATGGTTATACAGTAAGCCAGATCGTGGAAGATCCTTTTTCATTTGATAATGGATCAACAGTTGTGAACTCTAAAAATCTTATCATTACCAAAACGGGAACAGTCTATCCCAATAAATATGTTATTATCTGTGGACATTATGATACAATCAACGGTCCCGGAGTGAACGACAACGGAAGCGGAACTTCTATTCTTCTGGAAGCAGCCAGAATTTTAAAGGATGTTCCTACCGATTATTCTATCAAATTCATTCATTTTTCAGGAGAAGAGCAAGGCTTGTATGGCAGCTCTCATTACGCAAATAATGTAGCTTATCAAAATAATATCCGCCAGTTGGATATAAAACTTATTTTCAATATAGATCAGGCAGGCGGTAAACTTGGAAACAATAATAATACGGTTAAATGTGAAAGAGATATCGGAGGCCAACCCGAAAACAATGCCGCTTCGAACCAGATAACGCAGGAACTGGCTGTATGTACCGGATTGTACTCGCCTCTTCAGACTGTATTTTCACCGACTTATTCATCAGATTATATGCCTTTTGAATCTAAGAAGGAAGTGATCACAGGATTTTACGAGTATCTGGAAAGTCCCCATCCACACAGTTCAAGTGATACTTTTGCGAATGTGGATCCCGTGTATGTATTCAATATCGGAAAAGCAGCTGTAGGTGCATTGCAGCATTTTGCAAACGCCTCAGCTACCCTGGCAACAGATGAAGTATATCCTGAAAACTCATTGGAAACCATCAGGATCTACCCTAACCCAGCCAATGATATTTTAAATATTGATCTGCCAAATAATGTTAAGCATTTCGATATAGAAATTACCGATATGAATGGACGTTTGGTTTTGAATGCAGAAAATGAAAAGCAGTTGAACACCTCTACCCTTACAAACGGAGCCTATATGGTCACTGTAAAATCAGATAAAAACCGCATCACCAAAAAGGTAATCATCAAGAAATAGACACACACCAATCCAAAATAAAGTTTAATATGAAAAAACTTACTCCATTTTTATGCACTGCGTTAGCGGTAGGGAGCCTCAATGCCCAGACATTGATACAGGCTTACAAAAACAGGGCTGATCTGGTTTCCCAGCCCAACATTACAGCAAATCTTCAGGATTTCTCCAATTTAGGGGTAAAAACCACAGGGTCTGTGAATAATGCTAATACACTCGCCTGGATCAAAGGCAAGTATACTTCCTACGGATATTCTGCCAGCCAGATCGCAGAGGATCCTTTCACTTTTGGAAGTACCAGCTCCAAAAACCTGGTGATAACCAAAACGGGAACGGTCTATCCTAATAAATATGTTATTATCTGTGGGCATTATGATACCATTACAGGCCCTGGAACCAATGATAATGGCAGCGGGACTTCTGTTATATTGGAAGTAGCCAGAATATTAAAGGATGTACCCACGGAATATTCTATCAAATTTATTCATTTCTCAGGAGAGGAACAGGGCTTGTATGGCAGCTCTCACTATGCAAACAGTGTGGCTTACCAAAGCGGGGTAAAAAAACTGGATATCAAACTGATTTTCAATCTTGACCAGGTAGGGGGTCAGTTGGGTAATGTTAACAGTAAAATTATCTGCGAAAAGGATACCGGAGGACAGTCGGGAAATAATGCGGCTTCTAAAACTGTCACAGATCAGCTGGCAGCATGTACTACCCTATACTCGCCTCTTCAGACCAGTATTTCCAATGCGTATTCTTCAGATTATATGCCTTTTGAACAGAAAGGATATGTAATTACCGGTTTTTATGAATATACAAGGAGCTATAATGAACACACTGTGGATGATACATTTGCGAATGTGGATCCTGTTTATGTGTTTAAAGTTGCTAAAGCTGCTGTAGGCGCTATGCAGCATTTTGCAACGGCATCTTCTACTGTTACAGCTGCTTCTGCAGCCAGGGAAAAACCTCTCCAAACTTCAGAACCTGTAAAAATGTATCCAAATCCTGTTAAGAACATTCTTACTATTGAAGTACCGGATTCAAATACCAAACCCTTCTCTGTTGAAATTACCAACCTAGCAGGAAAATCTGTGTTAAAGGAAGAAAACAATACCCAGGTGAATGTTTCAAGCCTGATCAATGGTGTTTACTTCTGTACTGTAAAAACGGAAAATACCAGTGTAACAAGAAAAATAATTATTGAATAACAATTCATAAAATCCTGACTATTAGTCGGGATTTTTCATTTTAAAATCATCACCAACACCAACCATAAAATAAATTGAAAATGAAAAAATTAATCACAATTTTACCAGTTTTTTTAGCTGTCTTCAGCGGGAAGGCGCAAACTTTTATTCAGGCCTACCAGGACAGAGCCAATCTGGTTTCACAAACCAATATTACAACGAATCTCCAGGATTTTTCCAACCTGGGAATAAAAACAACGGGATCTGTAAAGAATGCAAACGCACTTACCTGGATCAAAAACAAGTATATTTCTTACGGATATTCTGCCAGCCAGATTGTAGAGGATCCCTTTACCTTCGGGAGTACCAGTTCCAAAAACCTGGTCATTACAAAAACAGGAACAGTTTATCCTAATAAATATGTTATTATCTGCGGGCATTTTGACAGTATTTATGGTCCCGGAGTAAATGACAACGGCAGCGGGACTTCTATAATACTAGAGGCTGCCAGAATTTTAAGAAACGTTCCTACGGAATATTCTATCAAGTTCATTCATTTTTCCGGAGAAGAACAGGGTCTCCAGGGAAGTTCTCACTATGTTAATGAAGTAGCTTACCAAAACGGGACCAGAGTACTGGATATAAAACTGGTATTCAATCTTGATCAGGTGGGCGGAGTGATGGGAAATAATAACAATACCGTTTATTGCGATCAGGATCAGGCCGGACCAACCGGCAATAATGCGGCATCTGCAGCCGTAACCCAGCAGCTTAGAAACTGTACTGCACTCTACTCTCCACTTCAGACGGCTGTTGATCCTGCTGAAGATACAGACTATATTCCTTTTGAAAGAAAAGGTGAAGTGATCACCGGCTTTTTTGAAAGGATAAGAAGTAGCTATCCGCACAGCTCTAATGATACTTTTGCCAATACAGATCCTGTTTACATTTACAAAATAGGAAAAGCCACTGTAGGAGCATTACAGCATTTTGCCGTTGCTACCGCAGCCAATTCAATTGCTTTAAGATCAAAAGAACCTGTTTCAGAACGTTCTATTGAATCTGTTTCACTCTACCCTAATCCTTCAAAAGATACCATTAATATTGAACTTCCTGCAGAGGTAAAAGATTTCAGCTTTGAAATTACAGATCTTTTAGGAAAGTCATTGTTAAAAAGAAATAATGAGACAAAAATTAACGTGTCAGAAATAGCTGCAGGAGCTTATATAGGGATTATAAAAGCTGACGGGCAGACGGCAGTACGTAAAGTATTGATCGAGAGGTAATGTGGAATAAATAATAGTATTAAAAGTACTGCTCAACAAAACTCTTGTAAGAGAGCTGAAACAATTGATAAACAAATAAGAATTATCAATCTGTCAATGAAAATATTACACCTATCATGTAATTGTATCGAACTGAATCTATGAAAAAGGCTGGAATGGAGAAAATTATATCCAAATATTAATGGTTACTTTTTGTTTTTTACTGCCCTCAATGCATAACGCACAAAGTAATGAACAGGAAGCCAGGAAGATACTTTACAGGAAAGAACTGAAGCTGTATGAAAATGAAATTGGAAATAATCCAAAGGCTTATATCAGTAAATTCAATACACTCCGGGAAAAATCATTGAAAGATAATGACTGGGAAGTTGCCACAGACTGTCTGTATCATAAATCATGTAACTTTTACTACATTAATAAAAGTGACAGTTCTGTGGTCACTACTCAAAAAGCAATTGAGGAAGCGAGTAATATGGTCTAAGATCTATCATGTACTAAATGGAAAAGAAGTTTTGCTCTAAGTTCTCTCAATAATACATTTTATTTTGGTCTTCTATTGTCCGACTTCGGTAATAAATAAAACGTTTTGCGTAATTTTCAACAACAATTAAGCATAAGAGAAAAAATGAGGTTACTATTTATTGGGCTTTTAATATTACTTACTACAAATTCCTTTGCCCAAAACAATGGGCAGTTTGTTAAAGAACATCAATCCAATTGCAAAATATGGTTAGATGAACCAAGTCCTACAGACAGCCTTATTTGGAATGGCAGTTGCAAAAACAATTTTGCATCCGGAGCTGGTTTTTTGCAATGGTTTCAAAATAATAAACTGGTAGCTACTTACAAAGGAGAAATGAAGCAAGGGAAATTTAACGGAAAAGGGAAATTTAAAATCATTGGATATGCCAGTTTTGAAGGGCCTTTTATCAATGGTGCTTTAAATGGAAAAGGTGCAGCTTATTTCGATAACGGTGGAAAAACCATTGGCAATTTTGTAGATGGTAATTTTCTGAATTTAGACGCTAAATATTTGCCCCTTCTTAAAAAGCAAACGATATCGATTAAAAACAGTACGGAAATTTATAACAATATTAATAGGGACGATAATCTATTCTACTATGCACTTGCTCCGAGAAAATCTATAGAAGCTGTTTTAATATTATTCCCCTCTTACGGCGAATCTGCTGAAAATGTAATCAGCTGCAATAAAAATTTAATACAACAGGCGTACGAGAAAAATATTTTATCAGTTGTTGTAGCTGCGAATAAAAATAATACATTAGAAACAGATACAACAGCAAAGAAATTTTTTGATGACGTTTTTGAAGATGTTGTTATCAAATATAAAGCGCCAAAGAATAAATTCATTCTGAGTGGGTTTTCATTAGGTGGAATGAATGCACTTCAATACACCGAAATGTCTCGCAATGCAAAATACGCCACTTATTTAAAGCCATTGGCAGTAATTGGAATTGACCCACCGGTAGATATGATGGATTTATACAATGGAGCAAAAAATGCAATTGTTAAATACGAAAAGGAAGGTGATCAGTTATCGGAAAGTAAAAAAATCGCATTGCAGGAAGACCATTTTATAGTAGATGATTTTAAAAAGCTCTACGGTGGTTCGCCAGAAGAGTTTCCTGAAAGATATGTAGACGCCTCGATGTTTACAAGAAGCAGAGACGACGGCGGTAATGCTAAATATTTGGTTGATGTTCCTGTAAGGTTGTATTGCGACCCGGATATAATTTGGCAGCTTAAAAACAAAAGCAGAGACTATTATGATATGAATGCAGCCAACCTTTCGGCTATGAGCAATTTTTTAATGCAAAGTGGAAATAAAAAAGCAGAATTTATTCCTGCCATTGGTAAGGGCTACAGGGTTGACGGCACAAGGCATCCACACTCCTGGTCTATTGTAGAACCAGCAGACTGTATAAAATGGATATTGAATTTATCGGGAATGTGAAATACTGTGTCAATCTAAAATGGTGCTTCTCAAAAAAAAGCTAGTTCAAATCTAATATCATTCTATCAGGAAAACAAATGGCAAGTGTCTGAGCCTGTATAGCCACTACTTAATCTGACCGTTGGTTTTTTGCGAATTGTCAGATTGAATTCCGGATATTTTTTTGCTCTTCTGAGATCTTTAATTTATCTATGCTTTCTTTTGTTTATAGCTTTATAATATATCTCTTTTAATTTCTCCAATAATTTTCCACTTTTAAAAATACGAAACAACATTAAGCCCATAATAAGTGAATATTATTATATTCTTAATTCATCTCACTGCATTATTCATACACCCAATTTCCTTTGTTGTTAAATTTATTATGGTAAAGATATACCGAGGTAACGACAGAACCTGACGTATAAAATCAAAAAGAGACTGCCTTTTCGACAATCTCTATTGATAATTATGATATAATAATCTTAAATTCCTATATTCTATCTATCCCTATCGCGAAGAACTCCTTCTATATCCGCCATAGAAAACCCTTTCGCCTTAAGCAGAATCAGAAAGTGGTACATCAAATCAGCGGCTTCATTTTTAAAAAGATCATCATTACTGTCTTTAGCTTCAATAACCAGCTCTACTGCCTCTTCCCCTACTTTCTGGGCCATTTTATTGATTCCTCTCTGATACAGCGAATAGGTGTACGAATCTTCGGCCTTACGGTCTATCCTATCACTTATTTTGGCTTCCAGTTCATACAGAAACCCTTTGGATTCTTTTTCTCCGAAACAACTGAAGCTTCCGGTGTGACAAACCACATTTTTAGGGACTGCCTGAATTAAGATGGTATCCTGATCACAATCTATACTTATATTTTCAACGGTCAGGAAATTCCCTGATTCTTCGCCCTTTGTCCAGAGTCTGTTTTTGGAACGGCTGAAAAAAGTGACAATGCCTTCCTTTTCTGTTTTTTCAAGAGCCTCTTCATTCATATAGCCCAGCATCAATACCTGTTGGGTTCTGCTGTCCTGAATAATTACCGGGGCCAGGCCGTTATCTTTATTAAAATCTATTTTCATCGTACAGGAATTTTTTGAGTTTTTAATTGTTTTTTTAATTCTTGAATGGGCACTTCATTAAAGTGGAAAATACTGGCTGCCAATGCACCCGTAGCTTTCGTCTCATTAAACACTTTAACAAAGTCATCTGCATTTCCAGCTCCTCCGGAAGCAATTACAGGAATACTGACCGCCTCGGAAACCAGCTTTGTAATGCGAATATCGAAGCCGTTTTTTGTTCCGTCGCCATCCATTGAGGTCAGAAGAATTTCACCGGCTCCTAAAGATACCGCTTCTTTCGCCCATGCTACAGTATTTAAATTTGTTGCTAGTTTTCCACCTCTGACATACACGAGATCTGATCCATTAGTAAGTCTCGTGTCAATAGCCACAACGATGCACTGACTTCCAAATTCTTTCGATAGTTCCTCGATAAGTTTTGGATTTTTAACGGCAGAAGAATTGATACTGATCTTGTCTGCGCCAGCTTCCAGAAGTGTTCTGACATCTTCAATGGAGGAAATCCCTCCTCCTACCGTAAACGGAATGCTCAGCTGTGCCGCAATATCCTTCACCAGTCCGGCAAATGTTTTCCGGTCTTCCACCGTTGCTGTAATATCCAGAAAAACCAGTTCATCTGCGCCTTCCTGTTCATATTTTACAGCAAGTTCAATAGGATCTCCTGCATTGCGTAAGCCTTCAAAATTGACGCCTTTTACCGTTGTCCCGTCTTTGATATCGAGACATGGAATAATTCTTTTTTTAAGCATTTTCAATAAATTCCTGAAGTTGTTGTAATGTTATTTTTCCCTCGTAAATCGCTTTTCCAATAATCGTTCCCGAACATCCGATTTCTTTCATTCTCTGGACGTCTTCGATGCACGAAATACCGCCGCTTGCCGTAAGCTTTATCGCTGTTTTCATCAGGATTTCTTGATATAGATCAGCAGAAGGACCTTCCAGCATTCCATCTTTTGAAATATCCGTGCAAATGGTCTGAACCACTCCTTTTTCTTGGTAATCCAACAGAAAATCAATAATATCTAAATTACTTTCCTCTTCCCATCCGGACATTTTTATCTTTCTGTTTTCACAGTCTGCGCCTAAAATGATCTTTTCACTGCCATATTTTTGCATCATTTCAATACAAAACTCAGGATCCTGTACTGCAATACTTCCAAGTGTGATCTGTTTCGCTCCTGAATTAAAAGCCGTTTCTATATCATTCCCGTTTTTTAATCCGCCTCCAAAATCAATGTGAAGCGATGTTTCCCGGGCAATATTTTCCAATACCTTCTGATTGACAATGTGTTTGGACCGGGCTCCGTCAAGATCTACAAGATGCAGAAACTGAATTCCATAGCTTTCAAATTCTTTGGCCATTTCCACCGGATTTTCGCTGTATATTTTTTTGGTCGAATAATCTCCTTTTGAAAGACGAACACATTTTCCGTCGATAATATCAATAGCTGGAATAATTTTCATCATTTACAGTTTTATAAAGTTGTTTAAGATTTTGCTGCCTGCAATACCTGATTTCTCCGGGTGAAACTGTACCGCAAAGAAATTATCCTTCTGCAGCGCTGCACTGAACGGCAGAATATAATCGCATACCGCAACTGTAACATCTGCCAGTCCGCAATAATAGCTATGTACAAAATAGACATCGTTAATTTCTTCAATTCCTGAAAATAAGGGGCTTTTAAGATCCGAGAGCGTGTTCCAGCCCATGTGGGGAACCAGATCTTCCTGCGGAAACCTTTTAACATCAACATCAAATATTCCCATCCCCCTTACATTCCCTTCTTCATTATCGCCACACATTAGTTGCATCCCCAGGCAGATCCCGAGAACAGGCTGTTTCAAAGAAGGAATAAGCGTATCAAGCCCTTTTTCTTTCAATACTTTCATAGTGGAAGAAGCTTCTCCTACGCCCGGAAAAATAACTTTATCCGCTTTCAGAATCAGTTCCGGATCATCTGTCACTATGGATTCAATATTCAGTCGGGACAGTGCGTTCTGGACTGAACTGACGTTTCCTCCGTTGTATTTTATTAATGCTATCATCTATAAACTTCCTTTGGTTGATGGTAAATTATAACTGCTATCAGACTGATTGACTGCCATTTTAACAGCTTTTGCAAATGCTTTGAAGACCGATTCTATTTTGTGGTGTTCATTGCCGCCTTCTGCCTTGATATTCAGATTGGACCGGGAAGTATCTGTAAATGATTTGAAAAAATGAGCAAACATTTCTGTAGGCACGTCTCCTATTTTTTCTCTTTTGAAATCAACATCCCAAACCAGCCAAGGTCTGCCTCCGAAATCAATGGCAGCCTGAGCCAGACAGTCGTCCATCGGAAGCAGAAAACCATACCTCTCGATTCCTTTCTTGTTTCCCAATGCTTTTAGGAAGGCTTCTCCCAATGCAATTCCTGTATCTTCAATCGTGTGGTGCTCATCGATCTGAAGATCTCCATTCACTTTGATTGTAAGGTCTAAATTTCCGTGTCTGGCAATTTGATCCAGCATATGATCAAAAAAATGAAGGCCGGTTGAAATTTCAGAAACTCCTTTTCCATTAAGATCGATTTCAATATTAATCTCCGTTTCATTCGTTTTTCTGTAGACTTTTGCCTTTCTGGATTCCTGTTTTAAAAACGAATAAATTCCGCTCCAGCTGTCTGTACTGAGCGTCGCTTCTTCATTAAAGTTTCCATTAAGATAAATAGATTTAGTTTCCAAATTGACAGCCAGTTGAACGTCAGTACTTCGATCACCAATTACATATGAATTTTCAAGATCATACTTTCCGTAAATGTATTTTGAAAGCATACCAATTCCCGGTTTCCTGGTAGGAAGATTTTCATGTTCAAAACTTTTGTCGATCAGAATATCACTGAAAATAATTCCTTCATTTTCGAAGGCTTTCAACATTTTTTTGTGAGGTTGTATAAAATCTTCAAAAGGAAAACTCTCCGTACCCAAGCCATCCTGATTGGTTACCATCACCAGTTCGTAATCCATTTCTCTGACAATTCTGGCGAGATTCTGAAAAACCCCGGGATAAAATTCCAGCTTCTCCAGAGCATCTACCTGAAAATCTTCCGGCGGCTCTACGATCAATGTTCCGTCGCGGTCTATAAACAGTACTTTTTTCATGATGGTATTCCTTTTAAAACGTTAATCAACTTTTCATTTTCTTCCCGGTTTCCTACATTGATTCTGATACAATCCGGAATCGCAGGTGCTCTCTGGCTGGTCAGAACTTCTTCTTCAAGCATTTTCTCATATACTTTTTTCCCGTCTCTCATTTTGATCAGAAAGAAATTGGCATTCGTTGGAAACACTTTTTCAATGCATTTAATAGTTTTAAACTGTTCTTCCAGCCAAGATCTTTCCTGTAAAACATTTTCCACGTTCTCTTTAAGCTTATTTTCATCATCCAGAATACTCAAAATAAGCTCTTGACTCAAAGAATTGACGTTATAAGGCGCTTTTACCGTATTGATAAAACGGATGATCTCTTCGGAAGCGTAAGCTGTTCCTACCCTTGCTCCTGCTGTTCCCCATGCTTTTGAGAAAGTCTGAAGCACAATGACATTAGGATATTGAGCCAGCAGTTCAATCCCTGATCTGTTTCCCGAAAATTCGATATATGCTTCATCAATAACAACAATACCATTAAAATTTTGGATGAAAAATTCGATGTCTTCTACGCTGTTTCCGGTTGGGTTATTCGGAGAACACAGGAAGAAAATTTTAATCTCCCTTTCCTGAGTGATTTTTATAAAATCATCTTTTACAATTTCAAAATTTTCATCAAGATCCAGCTTAACCACTTCATTTTCATTCACTGTTGCATAGAAACCATACATCGCAAAAGAAGGATTCATCATCAGAATGGCATCTTTTTTAGGTTCGCAGAAGATTTTAATGATCAGATCGATCAGTTCATCACTTCCGTTTCCTATAGCAATCTGTGCCGGTGAAAGACCTTTAAGGCCTGCTAATTTATTCTTAAGCTTTTTCTGAGACGAATCCGGGTATCTGTTGAACTCTCCGAATGGACATTCATTGGCATCCAGCAACACCGGAGCATTGAACTCATTGTGATCCCTGAAACTGATATAAGGCTGTAATTTTAATATATTTTCTCTTACTAAACTGTTGGTATTGAATTCTTTCATTGTATTATTTTAATCTGATAGATACTGCATTTTTGTGGGCGATAAGACCTTCTGCCTCTGCCATAAGTTCGATGGTTTTTCCTATATTTTTAAGACCTTCCTTAGAAAGGTGCTGGAATGTAATTTTCTTAACAAAACTGTCCAGAGAAACTCCACTGTAGTTTTTTGCATAGGCATTCGTAGGAAGCGTGTGATTGGTTCCGCTGGCATAATCCCCGGCGCTTTCACAGGAGTAATTTCCAAGAAAAACGGATCCTGCATTGCTGATCATCGGAATGTATTGTTCAAAATCCTCCAAAGCCAGAATAAGGTGCTCCGGAGCATACAGATTGCTGAATTCCAAAGCTTCCTCGATAGATTGAGTCAGCATAAAAAGACTGTGATCCAAGGCCTGTTGGGCTATTTCATTTCTAGGAAGCTTTTTGATCTGCTTTTCTACGGCCTCAATGGTTTTTTCAAAAATTTTGAAATCAGTCGTGATAAAAACTACCTGGCTGTCGCCTCCGTGTTCCGCCTGGGAAAGGAGATCTGCTGCACAAAACTCAGGAACTGCTTTATTGTCTGCAATAACAAGCACTTCGCTGGGACCTGCCGGCATATCGATGGCCACACCAAAACGTTGTGCATATTCTTTGGCAGCAACTACAAACTGATTTCCCGGTCCGAAAATTTTATACACCTTCGGAATACTTTCTGTTCCTAACGTCAGGGCAGCAATAGCCTGTGCGCCACCAGTTTTGAATATTTTAGTAATCCCACAGAGTTTTGCTGTGAACAGAATAGCCGGGTTAATATTCCCGTTACTGTCAGGAGGAGTACAAAGAATAATCTCTTTACATCCCGCCAGATTGGCAGGCACGGCAAGCATGAGTACAGTGGAAAATAAAGGGGCTGTTCCACCAGGAATATAAATACCGACCTTTTCTACAGCACGGTTTTCTCTCCAGCAGGTTACGCCTTTTACCGTTTCAATTTTCTCTGTTTCCGTTATCTGAGCTGCATGGAATTTGGAAATATTTTCTTTGGCCTGTTTGATGGCTTTCTTTAATTCTTCAGAAATTTCGTTTTCAGCATTCTCAACTTCTGCTTCTGAAACCAGAATTTCCGGAGTCACTGCCTTGTCAAATTTTTTATTAAACTCAATAAGCGCTTTATCACCGTCTTTTCCTACTGTTTCGAATATTTGCGCGATCAATTCTGAGATTTCTTCACACTTCAATACCGGCCGTTTTACAAGATCTGGCCAGATTTTTCTTTCCGGGTATCTGTATATTTTCATCATTAAATAACCATTTTATCAATTGGAATAATAAGGATGTCCTGGGCTCCGTTTTCTTTCAGCTCATCAATGACATCCCAGAATCTTTCTTCATCAATCACCGAATGAATGCTGCTCCAGCCTTTTTCTGCCAAAGGAATAACCGTGGGGCTCTTCAGCACAGGAAGGACGGATGCGATATCATTGATCTTGTCATCAGGAACATTCATCAGGATGTATTTTGAATTTTTTGCTCTTAAAACGGATTGTATACGGAACAGGAATTTATTAAGAATCCTCTCTTTCTCAGGATTGAGTACAGATGTTTTTGCTAAAACGGCTTCCGATTTCAGAAGGGTCACCGTTTCTCTCAAACCGTTTTTAAATAAGGTGCTTCCGGAGCTTACGATATCACAGATTCCATCTGCCAAACCAATATTCGGGGCTATTTCAACGGAACCGGAAATGATGTGAATATCGGAAGTGATGCCTTCCCGGTCAAGGAAATTTTTAAGGGTGTTGGGGTAAGAAGTAGCAATTTTTTTACCCTGGAAGAAGGAAAGATCATCCGTTTCCACTTCTTTGGGAACAGCCAGTGAAACTCTGCATTTTGAGAATCCAAGTTTCTCCACGATCTGGATGTTCTTTTGTTTTTCGGCTAAAAGATTTTCACCTACAATGGCGATATCTACCACTCCGTCTTCAAGGTATTGGGGAATGTCTGAATTTCTGAGATACATGATCTCCATGGGGAAGTTGTCTACAGAGACTTTCAGCTGGTCTTTTCCGTTGTTGACGAAGATCCCGCAGTCTTTCAGGAGCTGTAAAGATTCTTCGTAGAGCCGGCCGCTTTTCTGGATCGCAATTTTTAATTTACTCATTGTATTGTTTTGGGGTCTGAGTAAATGAAAACTGATCTGTTGGATATTTCCGGGAGAATCCGGGAAACAAAAAAACCGTCTGTTTACTCAGACGGTTTTAATTATTTTTGATTTTAACACATGTTTATATCAACCAATTCCGTCTTAGCAGAGATGATGATAATAATGATGAAGTGTTAAAAAATTCGGTTTCATTGTTTTGAATTGTGGTACAAATGTAGGACTTATTTTTAAACTGCAAAGTTTTTTTACAGAATTTTTTTATAGAGATCCATCATCTGAGCTGCAATGGGGTCGTCATTAAATTTCTGAACAAATGCGAAACTCTTTTCTGCACGGCGTTTTCGCTCAGATTCATTTTCCCATAAAAATTTTATTTTGGCTCCGATATCTTCAAAACTTTTCGGATCTACGTAAACGGAGTCTTCCCCTCCCGCTTCCGGAAGACAGCTGACGTTGCTGGTAATGACTGCTGTTTTTGAGAAAATGGCTTCTATCACAGGGATTCCAAAGCCTTCAAAGAAGCTCGGATAGACAAAAACATCGGCCAGTTTATAGATCACAGCCAGTTCATCCATGGAAACTCCTTCCAGAAAAAGCACCTGCTTTTCTATTTTATTTTTTCTGATAAATGCCTCTACTTTTTTATAGTAATTCGTCTTTCTTCCAACAACAACCAACGGAATTTCCGTTCCGCTGATACCTTTGACAATATTTAAAAGATTTTTTCGGTCTTCAATTGTTCCGACGTTTAAAATAAAGCGTTTAGGAAGGTTAAATTTCTCTTTGGTAAGTTGAATAAATTTATCAGACTGCTGTTCTTTAAAAGCTTGATGACATCCCTGATAAATGACCTCTATTTTGTTTTCAGGAACTTTTAGATAGGTGATAATATCTCTTTTAGTCTGTTCCGAAATGGCGATGATCTTATCTGCAGAAGCTGCCGCTTTTTTAAATTTCCACAGATGTATTTTCCTGTCAAAGAAGGAATAATACTGAGGATATCTCATAAAAATCAGATCATGGATCGTCACTATCTTTTTGATGGGTTCTTTACCCCATTTCAAAGGCAACTCGCCGGAAAGACCGTGAAATATCTGTGCGCCTACCTTCTGTGCATCCTTACCCATTTTAAACTGTCGGGAAAGATTTCCTTTTGAGGTTTCCACAAAACGGACATCGGGTCTTTCGAGGATGTCTTTTCCTCTTTCTGAACGGTTTTTGTTCAGCAGCAGGTATTCGTTTTCAGGATAGTACTGAGAAAGAATCCTGACCAGGTCTCTTGAATAATTGCCCAATCCGGACGTATTATGAAAAAAACGTTTTGCGTCGAAGGCAATCTTCATATTCATGTTTTTAGTAAGATTTTTTAAGCGGTTTAAAGGTATAAATAAAATAAACCCTAAATGACTATTCAGGGTTTATTGTATAAATTTTAAAAATCAATCTTTAAAATTTAGAGAAAACACAGCTTATACGGCTACATTATTCTCTCTTAAAGCATCATTAAGAGATGTCTTTTTATCTGTTGATTCTTTTCTCTGACCGATAATCAATGCACAAGGAACCTGGTATTCTCCGGCAGGATACTGTTTTGTATAACTTCCAGGGATTACTACTGAACGTGCAGGAACTCTTCCTTTGATCTCAATTGGCTGGTCACCTGTAACATCAATAATTTTTGTAGAAGCTGTCAATACGACATTGGCACCCAATACGGCTTCTTTTTCTACGTGAACTCCTTCTACCACAATACATCTTGAACCGATGAAACAATCGTCTTCAATGATCACAGGAGCAGCCTGTAACGGTTCCAATACACCACCGATACCTACACCACCACTCAGGTGAACGTTTTTACCGATCTGTGCACAGCTTCCAACCGTAGCCCAGGTGTCTACCATTGTTCCGGAATCTACATAAGCCCCGATATTTACGTAAGAAGGCATCAAAATAACGCCTGAAGCTACGAAAGATCCTTCTCTGGCGATCGCATGCGGTACAACTCTCACTCCTTTTTCAGCATAATTTCTCTTCAAAGGAATCTTGTCATGAAATTCAAACGGACCTACTTCAATAGTTTCCATCTTCTGGATCGGGAAATACATTACTACGGCTTTCTTCACCCACTCATTCACCTGCCATCCGTTTTCCGTAGGCTCAGCAACACGAAGTTTTCCGGAATCCAATAAAGAAATAACCTCTCTTATCGCCTTCTGGCTGTCTTCATTCTGTAATAAATCTCTATGATCCCAAATGTTTTCAATTGTTTGTTGTAACGACATGTTTCTTGTTTGATTTTAGTATAAATTATCCCTGTAGCTTCCCACAGTTTGAAGGATCAAAAGTACAAAAGATTGTTTTAGTATACAAGTTACTAAACAAGTCTTCAACGGGAATTATTTACGGTAATCTGCAGCTTTATTATGCGCAAATAATGAATTCCATCGTCTTCTCAACGTGTTTTGGCTCAATAATACCTTTTGAATATTTGAGATTGGAACCTGTATTATATTTTGTTAAATAAGCCTCGTTAATGTCAGATGTAAGTTCTTTAAGATCGTCAGGAATGAGCGCTTTAATATTGAAAATCTCATCTCCGCATCTGATCTGCCCTTCCGGATCTTCTAAAAAAGTATGGTACCAGCTTTTTTCTGCCAGGCCCCATGATCTGGCGAAAATTCTGTTATTAATCGTTACCATCCAGATTTCAAGGAAAGTAGTTCTTTGATTTCCTGCTTTAATTTCGGTAATATTATGACTATTGATGTAATCTAATGCGCTGTCTTTATTCATTGTTATTTTTTAACGAATGTAAAATGAATGGAGCAGTTTAACCAATTTATTATTCGGTCTGAAAGAAATATGATGTGGATGGGTGATTTTCTGATGTTTTCTGTTTTTAGAAATCGTTAAATCCGTATCCCAGAACCATGTCAAGGTTCAAAACCTTGACATGGTTTTTAACGACGAATGATTAAAATAGTAGTTTTTTTATGCTTCTTTTTTCAGAGCATCATTTTATTGAGGGCTGTAACCAGACAGTCTTTGTAACTTTTCGCCACGGCAATTTTCTGATCCTGGTATGCAAGCTGGTTGTCTTCGAAATATTCGATATTCGTCAAATTGATAATGTAAGAGTTGTGAACCCTCATGAATTCATCCGGAAGACTTTCAATCAAATCTTTAAGGGCTTTGTAGTAGATGTATTTTTTGTTGGAGGTGGTATTGATTTCCACATAATTTCCCAAACCTTTGATAATGGTAATATCTTTAAAGAACAGTTTTACCAGTTTTTTATCTGTTTTAATAAAAGCAAAGGTTCGATTTTCCATATCAATGATTGATTTAATTAAATCTTATAAAACCCTTTGAGCGTGGAGATAAGCTTTATTCCAGTATTTCTCATTCAATGATGAGATCATTACTCCTTTTGATGTGGAAGCATGGATAAATTTCACTTCACCGTCAGCACCAATATCATGAACGATACCGACATGGGAGACTCTGCTTCCTCCGGCTGTTGCAAAAAACAAAAGGTCACCCGGTTTTACTTCTTTAATATCTATTTTTTTACCGGCATCCGCCTGATCACTGGATCTGCGAGGCAATGAGAAATCATTTTCTTCAAAAACTTTTACAGTAAAACCGGAACAATCAAATCCTGACGAGCTGTTTCCTCCAAATTTGTAAGGAGTCCCGATATACCTTTCGGCATCTTTCAGAATATCGCTGACAGATCTGGAAATATTTCCATCAAATTTAGAATCCAGTTTTCTGAGATTTTCTGTTTTCGCAACAGTTTTAGTCCCCGAATTTTTCTTTGAAGATACGTTTTTTGATGATCCGCATGAAACAATGACAGCAGAAGCTATCAGCAGAACAGAAAATTGTTTTATTCTTAAGTTTTTTTCAAATAATCCCGTTTTCATAGTCATCTGATTTTAAATGAAGTAACTAATTATGCACAAATATACATTTTATATTTAAATTATATAATAAGTATACTAGAACTATAGTATAAATATATGTTAAAATATTGTTTTCCTATATTTATTAGTATATTTGAATTCAATTTTGCGATATGGCAACATATGAAAGTTTAATAAAGATCAAAGGGAGTGTAGGCGATCTGGTTTTTTACAGCCTGAACGGAAAAAATGTAGTCCGGAAAAAAAGTGGATTTAATAAAAATGCATTTAAGAAAAGTGCGTCTTATGAAAAAGTAAGGCAGAACAGTTCGGAATTTGGGCATTGTTCAAAAGCTGGAAAAACAATACGAAGCTGTATTGAGAGCTATACTAAGGAAGCAGGTGATCCTGTGTTGTACCAGAAATTTGCAAAACTGATGACAGTCATTAAAGATCTCGATACGATTTCAGGTAGAGGAAAAAGAACGGTGCAAAATGGTCTTGCAACCCAGCAGGGATTAAAGTTACTGAAAGAATTCAGTTTTGGAGAAATTGAGAATATTCCTGCAAACATTTTTGTTTTGGAGAAAAAGAAAAACCGAATTCTGAATTTAGGAAAAAAACTTTCCGAAGATGAAATGGCGATTATTATGATACAACCCAATCTCGATCTATATTCAGCGGAGTATTTTGAAGAGAAACTTTCTTCGGTTGAGGAGAAAGAGATTTTTTTGGAAAGGCATTTTCCGGATGATACGCTCCTACTCTACTTTTTAGTATTGAAAAAAAACAATAAAATTACCCGGATGGGATTTATTTAGACAGAAAGCCTGCAGATTGATCTGCAGGCTTTCTGTTTTTATTTTTTGTCACCTGTCCAGGTTCCGTATCTTGCCGGTGTAGGAACAGCGTTTGACCAGTTTCCGTTTCCTTTTTTATCTTTTGAAAGGGTTCCTTTAAATTCCCCATCGGAAGGAAGCCCAATCACAGCAGTAAGATCACCGGTTTCAGTTAAGTGTCCGGAGATATTGTAGTTTTCGTCATTTACTGTTGAATGCATCGTTCCGGTTACTTTTCCGTCACTTGCCACTACCACGTTCCAGGTTCCGTCGTCACTGCCTGTATATTTTCCTGACCATGTTCCTATATAATCATAAATAGTGTCATCATCAGAGCTGCAACCGATAAATAAAAATGCTGTTAAAAGAAGTAAAAAAAGTTTCTTCATAGTTTCTAATAGTTTTATAACCTAATCAAATTTTATTGTTATCTATTTACATTCTATCCCCAGAGATAGGGATCTGAACTAATGTTAAATATTTTTCTGGTTTTGTTCCGTGCAAATCTACTAATTTTTTTCATTCAGATTATCTGAATTTTAATCAGCTGTTTATATTTTTATCAATTAACTACATATTTTGGCTAAAATACAATTATTTTCCAAATAGAAACAGGTAAACAGCTCATGAAGTACTGAAAATTGCTTCAAATACCCAATACCTATTAAATTTAAATATTATGATTGATTTATTACATTTTTATTAATTATATTATTTTCATCTCGATTATAAGGAATTTTGATTGAAGTTATTTTTAGCGGTTATAAATATTTCCTACTTTAGTGAAAAATATAAACCATTTAAAAACGATGATCAACATGAAGACAAGAATACCATTTTTTGTTGCTATTGCTTTTTTCAGTAATTTCAAATCTCAGGTAGGGATCAATACAAGCACACCTACTCACACCCTGGATGTCAACGGATTGGTAAGGGTAAGAACCCTGGCCAATGCCGAGAGAAAAATTGTTTCAGCAGACTCACAAGGTGTTTTAACGCTGCTCTCTCCTGAAGAGATCTTTTCGCCGAAGGCTTTATTAAATACTTCCACATCTCCCACAGAACAAAGAATGACAATTTATGAAGGGAAATGCTTTCAGCCTACAGACAATGCGTCATCCTGTACAGTTAATGTCAATCACTATAGTTCATGTGCCGGCTTTACCAAAGCTATTGACACCCAAATTGTGGTAGGCCAGACCATCAATACAGCAAATGGACAGTTTCTGGGAGTCTGGTCTGCGCGATATATTGATAATAAGGGTTATGTGGGAGGAGCTACAGCTGTTGAACAGGTGGCACCCGACTATCCAAGGATCTCATATCCTGTGGCCAATTCTGCCAATTATTTGGGAAGCGGATCTTTCTCAGGACAATGTAATGCAGATCTTGTGACTACGATCAACCAAAGTACAGGTGATGTTAAAATAGAATCTGCAAAAAGAAGTATGTTTGCGCATCTGGTCTACCTTATCTCTGTATCACGTTCAAAAAGTAACTAGACTTTTTTCATTTAATAAAAATAGCTGCACTAAAAATGCAGCTATTTTGTTTATAGAGAATTACTAAACATTTAGTTCTTATTAATTATTATAAATTTAATTTTCCACTATAGGTGAGTAAGTATCATAACAGCAATTTGATCTGGTTTATTTTTTTATGAACTGAGAAGTTATAATTCCTTTTTCTGTTTTAAGATTAAGTAGGTATGTTCCTGAGATAAGATGACTGATATTGATAGAATTATTAACGATCTGAACACCAGAATCTATCTTTTTCCCTGTGAAATCATAAATTTCATAGCTTAATACATTTTCCTCTGATTGAAAATGCAAAATATCCATTGACGGATTAGGGTATAGTTTTGCTTTCTGTGCATGTATTTCCTGAGTAGATAAATTGCTTGTACTAAAGAAGTATTTTCTTGCTGTACCCGCATATCTCAACTGAGCGCCATACCAAAATGAGTAGATCCCAATGAGGACAATAGAATTGTTATAAAGCTCAAAACCCTCAGAATAAGCAGGATATCCTTCCCCTGATAACTTAGGTGTAATGATCAGGCCATTTAACCCAAAAGAAGAATCCAGAATACCATCTGCATTCATTTTTAAGGCATACATCGATCGTATTCCGGTTCCTGAAATAATGTAGGATCCATCCTGCAAACGTTGTATTTTGGTAGGATCAGAATTTGACTGTATAGGAATAGTATTGGTTCCTGAATTTTTAAATGTAGTATCTAAAACTCCATTCGGAAGAAGGCGGTACATAACAAGCCCAAAGCAGTTTCCTCCGCTGCACATGCTTCCAGATGTAAATCCCAGAATTTTCCCATCATCCAAAAGTTCCAGCTGGGTATAGTCTCCAATATATTCTCCGCCAGGATACATAAAATGTCCTCCTGTTCCAAAAGTTGTATCAATAGATCCGGCAGCTGTAATTTTTGTAACCAGAATCTTACGGTTATTAACAAAAATCTCGTGCTTTCCTGCAACAAAAATTTCGTTGTTTGAATTTACTTTTATTTTACCATATCGGTAAGTTGAACCTAAGTCAATTCTTCCGTTACTCCCAAAAGTATTATCTAAAAGGCCGTTTGGAAGGATACGATAAATAAAGTAATTATAGCTGTCATGTTTTAAAAGATAAATTTTGCCGTCGGGATCAACGAAAATATCAATAAAAGAGCCGGTATTGGTAAAGGTGGTAAAACCAGGCACAAAATTTCCATCAGCATTTATCTTTTCCAGTTTTCCACCAGTTGCAAAATCAAGAACAATAAAATTTCCGTCTTTCGCAGATTCTATTCTTCCGTAATTTCCTGTGGGATAAATATATTTGTATCCCAACCCATTAAAAGTTGTATCAAGAAGACCATTGGCAGTAAAGCGGGCAAAAAGATTGGTGCCAACCGCTAATATTTTTCCGTCAGGAAGTTTGATGGTTTCATGAACTTGTAAACCACCGGTGGTTTGGCCATTGGTGTAAAAAGCAAAATTAGTGTATCCGCTGTTTGTCCCATAAGAAGTATCTAAAAGATTCTCCTGAGCATTTATATTGAAAGACAGGACAACCCCCAGAATAAGTAAAATTTTCCGCATATAATTTTTTGGTTAATGAGTTATTTCAATATTCCAAATATACTCATTCCCTAATTAAACTGTTTTTTAGTCAATTATTATTTTATACTAACGGATGTACATCTCCTTACCAGTATGAATTTGTACTGACAATAAGTCTTAACAGAAATAACGTGTAGATTACTTTATTAAAAATCTGAATTTATTGATGTTTTTTAGGGCGATCCCGGTCCCCCGAACAACAGCTCTTAAAGGATCTTCGGCTACACAAACCGGTAATCCTGTTTTCAGGTGGATCCTGTCTGCTAACCCATTAAGTAAAGCACCTCCTCCGGCAAGGAAAATACCAGTTTTATAAATATCAGAAGCAAGTTCAGGCGGAGTAATGGCCAGCGTTTCCATAATTGCATCTTCAATTCTCATGATGGATTTATCTATGGCTTTGAAAACTTCTTTATAGCTTACCATAATCTCTTTGGGTTTACCGGTGATCAGGTCTCTACCCTGTACCGGGATATCTTCCAAAGGAAAATCAAGTTCTTCTAATGCAGAACCTATTTCAATTTTTATTCTTTCAGCTGTTCTCTCCCCAATATCCAGATTATACTGAGACCTGATAAAATAGGTGATATCATTGGTAAAAACATCCCCAGCGATCTTTAAAGATCTGTCGCAGACGATTCCCCCCAGGGCAATAACGGCTATTTCGGTAGTTCCCCCACCTATATCAACGATCATATTTCCTTCAGGGTTCTCAACATCAATACCGGCACCAATAGCTGCTGCCATTGGTTCATAGATCAGTTTTACCTCTTTTGCGTTTACCTTCAGTGCTGAATCTTTTACTGCTCTTTTTTCAACTTCAGTAATTCCCGAAGGAATACAAATCACAATTCTAAGAGCCGGCTGCATGAATTTGCCACTCATATCCGGAATTTTCTTAATAAACTCCTTGATCATATGTTCGGATGCATGAAAATCTGCAATAACGCCGTCTTTTAAAGGACGTATCGTTTTAATGTTTTCATGGGTTTTACCCTGCATCAGCTTAGCCTGTGTTCCCACAGCAATAGGCTTTCCCGTAGCCCGATCAATAGCAACAATAGAGGGTTCGTCTATGACGATTTTATTGTTGTATATGATCAGGGTATTAGCTGTTCCAAGATCTATAGCAATCTCCCGTGTAAACATATCAAACAATCCCATATTCCATTATTTTATTGACGGCAAAAATACGCTATTACTGAAGATATCAAAGACAGAAGAAACTTCAATTAGAGTTAAACTTACGTTAAAGTATCCGCAAAGAAAAAATGACTGCTTCCAGTCAGGCAGTTAGAGCTTTAATTTTCTTTAATATATCCGGATAGAAAGTGACAATTACAATTTCACAGTTATTTTCAGTTGCGGAATTATGGATCTGCTTTCCGGAGGTTATACAATCCAAAAAAAAGGAATAATTTGCAGAAATATTAATTTCTGAATTATCCATTTTACATTGTAACTCTCCTTGTAAAACATATAGAAAACAAGCTTGTTCTGTGACTGGAAAATCAAAACTGAACGGCGAAGTCAGTGCTATCTTCTGCATCAGAGTTTTACCAAAAAGGTCATGTTTTTTATAATCGTTTACCATAATCACTATTTATCTAAAGGTGTAAAATCAGCAATAAAAAACCATTGCCTATAGATCACAAAACTCATTTTTTAAATGAGTTGATCACGAATATTTCTATATTGTTCAGTAAATAATTCCGGACTAATTTTCATTTCCATAAGTGCTAAAATCCTGTTGAAATTTTGCTTGAGGTAAAATCCTCTGTCCAGCACCAATTTCCGGTCAGAGTAATATATGATCACTTTAGGGGTTTTAAATTTTCCAAGCTCAATCATATCTACTTTGGTGATGTCATTCCAACCAAAATTATATTCCTTAATACCTCTTAATAATTTGATCCCGGAATCTGAAACCATAAGCTTCAGACGAGTATACATCAACATAGAAACAGCGATAAGAAAAAGTACCGGGATTATCAGTAGCAACCCACCCTTACTATTTTCCATCATAGAAAGACCTACCCCAACAGCCAACAAAACAGGAGCAAAAATGTAACAGATGATTTTAATCCATCGTGGTGCGGAAAATACCTCTTCAGTCAATATTCATGTATTTCATAAAAATACAATTTTTAAACTGATTCGTTATTATGATAAAAATAAATCACATTAGGTTGGATTTATGTAAATTTGATTCAGATACCTCAGGCATTTATTTATACTTAGTATGGATAATATGTCTTAAATAATCTCAAAATCGATTAAAATGAAATTTGTTTTCTCCTTTTTTGCTTATTTCTTCTTTTTAACTATGTATGCTCAGGATAAGCCTCAGTATGTTCCCTTTAAGTTTAACGGTAAAACTGGCATCATGTATGTATCCGGAAAAGAATACAGAGAACCTGGTTATTTGAATGAATTTGGAAATTATTATCTGGCAGGCGATTTTCAAAGCTATATAATACATACAGAAGAAGATTCGGATGCAGTGATGGATGCCACAGCTGGAAAAGAATTATTCACAGGAAACCTGGATACCGACTGTGGACAATTAAAAGTTGGTAACGATACATATTATCATTTCAGACTTGCAGAGAGATCTGCATTATTAGCTTCCGGAAAAACAGTTATCAACCTAGATAAAAGTTATTTAAAGATAGAACCCAATTCCAGTTCATGGGATAATGAAAATTTAAATGATGACCAATTCATCTGGGCACTAAAAGAGGACGGGACTTATGATATCCTTGATGGCAAAAAGAGATTTGCATCAGTTAAGGGACTTCCTAACTTTGAAAGTTTCGATCTGATCTTCAGGACAAACAACAGTGCTCCTCCTACTCTGGCCGGATTTGCACTTGGAAAAAAAACGGCAATAATCCGTAGTTTCGGTCAGCAATATGGAATTTCCCAATCGGATGAAACTGTGGAAATATATGATATCCATCTTAAAAAAATAGGTAGTGTTCCCTATCGTGAAGACCGTATTGCTAAACTGTTCAACACCGGAATCCAGCTTAGAGGTAGGATGATTGCTCCTCCGGAAGTAAGGAATGAGACCATCAGATCTAATAACAAAATAATTGTTTTGAATCAGGAATTCAGCTTAATACCAGAGGCGGATAAACTGGTATTGGTCAACACAAAAAAGAATTCTTTACCGGTATTGGGAAATGACAAATTTGATTACCGCTACATAAGCACTTCAAAAAATTCAAAAGCACTTCTTCAAATAAGGCATTTCGAAAGTGGAAGCTTCTTCTATTTTGATTTCGATGGCATTTATTTTCCAAAAGGTATACCTATGATTCCTGAAAAATACCAAGAATGGAAATAGAAGAAAAACGTCCTGTTTATCTTACTCCACAAACCAGATTTCAAAACGGCTGCCTTTTTCCAGCGGCTTGTATGTGAGATAACCTTTGTGCGCTTCAATGATACTTTTACTGAGTGTGAGGCCAATCCCGGATCCACTGATTCTGGTCGTAAAAAAAGGAATGAAAATTTTGTCTTTTATTTCATTTGGAATTCCCATTCCATTGTCTTCCACACTTAGAATGATCCGCTTATTAAGCGTTTTAATCTCTGTTTTAATGATCTTTTCGGAATTATCGGCAACAGCATAAATTGCATTCAGATAAAGATTGATCAGACATCTTTCAATCATTTTTTCATCGGCTAAAATTCTTTGATCTTCCAATGAAGTAATGACCGTAATATTATTTTTTTCAAATTCGGATTTCAGGAAATTAAGGGCAGATTCTACAATAGTCTTTAATGCAATAGTTTTGAAAACCGGCTTCGGCAGTTCGGCCACCTGTCTGTAATCATCCACAAAATTCAGTAATTGTTTAGATTTTGAATTGATGACCGTCAGGCTTTCTTTCATTTCCTGCTGATCTTCTTTTCCGACAACATCCTGATTTGCAATATATTCCAGGTTCTGTATTAAGCTATTCACGGGGGTCAGCGTATTTAGAAGTTCATGGGAGATTACTTTCATCAGGTTGTTCCAGGCAAGTTTTTCCTTTTGCTCGATAATTTTCTGAAGAGATTCCAGGCTGATGATGCAGAAACGGTTTTTCACGTTTTCCACTTTTTTTGTTCTCAGAGAAAACGACTGTCTTACATTTTCATTGATTGAGATATCAAAAAATTCCTGAGAATTTTCGTAATTCGTCTGTTCTATAATTTTATAAAAGTCAGGTATTTTAGACTCATAAAGTTCCCAGGAATTGTACTTTGGAATCCTTAGGATTTCGAGAAAAACCGGATTCACATAAAATACTTCCCATTTATTATCTGTTTCAGAGAGGATCATCAGCCCAATTTCCAATTGATTCAAAATTCCTTCATATAAAAGTTTGTAAGAAGAATAAGAAAGATGTTCCTCTTTGCTTTGATAATACAATTTCACAGCATGATCCACCAGGTTATTATCTTCCGTTTCCGGAAAAAGGGAAAAGTCTTTTTTCTGAATAGCCAGCAATATTTTTTCGCTTTTCTGAACGAATGATAAGGCTGAAATCTGAGCCAGAACAATACAGCCAATACTGATTATCGTAAACAGAACGAAATTGATCCACTTATTCTCCGAAAAAAAGTCCCATGCAAAAATCCCACTGATGGTAGCCAACAGAATAAATAGCAGTGATATAAGTTGTTGCTTATTCATTTACAATTCAAATTTTTCCATTCTTCTGTAAAGTGCTGCTCTTGACAATCCCAGATCTTCAGCTGCCGAAGAAATATTTCCTCTATGTTTTTTCAGTGCTTTTTTAATCAGAATTTCTTCCATTTCCTCGATGTTTAGATTAATGATTGTCTTTTCCGACTCTTCATCTTGTGGCATCAGTAATTTCAAGTTTTTTTCATTGGAAAGAATCACACTTCTCTCAATGCAATGATCGAGCTCCCGGATATTTCCCGGCCATGAGTAATTGATCAGTTCATTAGTCAGCGTTTCATTTAAAGCCAGTTCCGGTTTGTGGTATTTCTGCTTGTATTTTTCCAGGAAATAATTGGTGAGAGCCGGGATATCTTCCAGCCGGTCTCTCAAGCTTGGAATCTGCAATTCAACGGTATTGATCCTATAATAGAGATCTTTTCGGAAACGATTCTCTGACACCGCTTTTTTAAGGTTTTCATTTGTGGCGAAAATAAACCTTACATCCAATAATCTTTCCTTGCTCTCTCCTAGTCTGGATAATTTTCTGTTTTGAATAAGACTTAATAATTTCGTTTGCAGATGAAGCGGAAGGTTTCCTATTTCATCAAGAAAAACCGTTCCATTCTGGGCATTTTCAATCTTTCCTGAATAATCCTGATGAGCGTCTGTAAAAGCTCCTTTTTTATACCCAAACAATTCAGATTCAAAAAGATTCTCAGACAGACTTCCCAGATCAATGTGCACAAAAGGCTGGTTTTTTCTTTCCGATAATTCGTGGATATGCTCTGCCAAAACATATTTCCCTGTCCCGTTTTCTCCTAAAAGCAGAACATTGGCATCTGTTGCTGCAACCTTCCGGATCTGATCCATCACCTCCTGCATCGCAAAAGACTGTGTTTCCAGCTTATATTGATTGGTTTTTACACTTACATTTTCCCATTGGTTCAGCTTTTTATTTTTTCTGGAAATATCAACTGCAAGACTTACAGAAGCGTATAACTTCTCATTATTCCAGGGCTTCAAAATAAAATCTGAAGCACCTTTTTTCAGAGCTTCCACCGCCAGCTCCACTTCCCCGTAAGCTGTCATCAAAATAATCGGAAGTTCCGGTTCCAGGGTTTTAATTTCCTGCATCCAGTACAATCCGTCCTGTCCATTTTCAAAACCTTTGCGGAAATTCATATCCAGGAGAACGGCATCAACCTGCTGTTCTGACATAAATTTAAGAATGCTTTTTGGCTGACTGAGGCAATTCACCTCCGTAAAAAATTTTTTCAGCCAGACTCTTGCTGAAAATAAAATATCTTCGTCGTCATCAACAATTAAAATATGAGCTTCTTTTTTTCGCATAAACTTGAATTTCTATCTTGGACTTTGTATATCTTATGGTATACATTGCCTGCTATTGTCCGTTTCCGCACAAAAAGTGTCCGATAATGAACAGTTTTAAAATTAATAAAATTATATTTAATCACATTTTCAGAGACTTACATTCTTATAAATTACTGGCACTTGTATTGCGTAACATTCTGTAAGTAAATAAGTTATCTTAAATATGGATACGAAAATAGTAAAAAAGAAGTCTAAATTAAAATTTATATTGATTATTGCTGCTTCTGCTTTGGCAGTTTCAGTTTTTGGATGGTATTTCCTCAATCAGAAAAAAACATATAATATAAAACTGGAAGATGTTCAGGTGGATGAAGTTACCAAAGGGAAATTTGAAGATATGCTGATGGTTACTGCACAGACACAATCTCTGAATTCTTCGCTCATCAATGTTCTGGAAGGTGGTGCCGTAAAGGAAATTTTTGCTGAAGATGGACAAATGCTAACCAAAGGACAGCCGATCGCAAGAGTTTACAATCCGAATACGGAATTCAATTATCTTAATCAGGAGACCGGGATTATGCAGCAGATCAGCCAGATGAGAAGTTCACTTCTGGAACTTAAAAACCAGGAATTCAATCAGGATAAAGAAGTATTGCAGTCTCAGAATGATTATAACACGGCGCTGCAGTCTTTCAATCTTCAGAAAAGGCTTTATGAAGCTGAGATCGGAAAGAAAACGGATTATGATATTGCCCTGCAGAATCTCAATTACCAGAAAGATCGTAAAAAGATCGTGGAGAAAGGTTCTTCCAGTGAAAAAGTATCCCGAAATTCCCAGCTGACAGCCATCAATAATTCCATCGGGCAAATGGAAAAAAGTCTGAATATCCTTCGTTCCAACAAAAATAATTTCCTTATCATGTCGCCGGTTTCAGGCAGGTTATCTTCTTTTAATATTTCGCTGGGACAAAATCTAACGACAAGTGAAAGCATCGGAAAAGTAGACCTGATGGGCGGTTATAAACTGATTGCCAAAGTGGATGAATATTACATCAACAAGCTTCAGAACGGAATTAAAGGAAGCCTGGACAGCAACGGAAAAGAATACAATGTAATCATTACCAAAATTCTTCCGGAAGTGAAAGACGGCCAGTTTTCTGTAGAGCTGAATTTCAGTGATGTAAAACCGGAAAACCTTAAGATAGGAATGACATTCGGAGTAAAATTAAAGCTGTCGGCAGACACTCAAAGCATGATGATCCCGAAAGGAAACTTCTACAAAGACACGAACGGAAAATGGATCTTTGTATTAAAAGGAGACAAAGCAGTGAAAAGAAACATCAGTCTCGGAAGAGAAAACCCAATGTTTTACGAAGTGGTTTCCGGGCTTAAGCAAGGTGAAACCGTAATTACATCAGATTATACTGAATTCAAAAAATATGAAATACTTGATATAAAGAAATAATATCCAGACTACCTTAAATTAGAACTAAAATAATAATACGCTTTAAATTAATTTCCAATTATAATTTTAAATAAACTAAACAATGATCAATATTCAAAATCTTTCCAAAGTATATAAAACAGAAGATGTGCAAACCAATGCGCTGAACAATGTAAGCTTAAGCATCAAAGAAGGCGAATTTGTTGCCATAATGGGACCTTCAGGCTGCGGAAAATCTACTTTCCTTAATATTTTAGGATTGCTGGACAGTGCCTCTTCCGGTTCCTATCAGTTTGAAACTACAGAAACGATAGGCATTTCGGAAAAGAAAAAATCAGATATCAGAAAAAAGAATATCGGCTTTATTTTCCAGAATTTCAATCTGATCGATGAACTCACAGTTTATGAAAATATAGAGCTTCCCTTAATTTACAATGGTATTTTTTCTTCTGAAAGAAAAAAACGGGTGGAAGAAATTATGGAGAAAATCAATATTGCCCACAGAGCAAAACATTATCCGCAACAACTTTCGGGCGGTCAGCAGCAAAGGGCCGCTGTTGCCAGAGCTTTGGTCACCAAACCAAAACTGATCCTTGCCGACGAACCTACAGGAAACCTGGACAGCTCGAATGGAAACGAAGTGATGAATCTTTTGGCAGAACTGCACAGAGAAGGATCTACCATCGCAATGGTAACACACTCTTCCTATGATGCCGGCTATGCCTCAAAAATTGTGAATATGAAAGACGGTGAGATCTTCTCGGAAGAGCATTCTTCTCAGAGGAAAGATGTTTTTGAGAAAGCAGATATCAAGAACTTTCAATAATTGTTAGATGACGGATGTCTGATGCAGGATGCTAAATAAAAATTCCGGCATCCGGCATTCATTCACAAAGAAAAAAAATAAAATATGTTACACAACTGGCTGAAAATTGCCTTTATCAATTATAAGAAGAACTGGCTGTCCACCATTATCAATCTCTTTGGATTAATAATAGGATTAACAGGATTCATACTCATTCTGATGCATTGGAATGATGAAGAATCCTTTGAAAAATGGAATCCTAACAAAGATCAGATCTATTTCTTTCAGACTTATTTAAAAAAAGATAATTCTTATGGATCTTCCACTTCCTATCCGCTGGCAGATAATGCAGCAAAACATATCCCGGAAGTTCAGGATTATGTATTGATGACGAATACGGGATCTGCCTATAAAATGGCCACTAAAACCAACAATGCCTACATAGAAAACGGTGCGATGGTTACTGATAATTTTTTCAGTTTTTTTCCTTTCAAATTAGTTTCGGGAAGCTATAAAGATGCTTTAAAAAACAATAACAGTATTGCGATATCCTCTCAGGCAGCAATAAAATTATTTGGAAAAACAGATGTTACCGGCGAGACTTTAAAATTTGACAATAAAGATTTTGCAATAACGGCAGTTTATGAATTACCAACAGGAAATACCCAGATAAAACCTGATTTTATAAGGAATATGACGGAACTTCTGCAAAACGATAAAAACAACTGGGGCAATTTCAACTATGCAGGATTCTTTATGCTTAAAAAAGATGCAGATCCAAGAGCGTTTGAGAAAAAATTCGTGGATATTCTCATGATGCGTGCCAAGAGAGATTCTAATTATGCAGGAATGACCCCTCAACAATTCTTCACTACTTATGGTCCGACATCGTCTTTATTAACGCCAATTGATAAGATGAAATTACACGCAAAAGCAACCTGGTTCGGAGGTACGGATTTCAAAACGTTGATGATCTTATTTACATTATCTGTTTTACTGGTCGTTTTATCAGCCATTAATTTCATCAATTTAAAAACGGCGCAGGCATCCCAAAGAGCAAAAGAAATTGGGGTAAGAAAAGCAATTGGAAGTACCAAAACTCATCTGGTTTTACAGTTTCTGATGGAAGCCTTTATTCTTTGCTTTGCCTCTTATTTGTTATCATTGGCTTTAACAGAACTTCTTTTGCCAAGTTTGAATAAGTTTTATGGGAAAGAGATGAAGATGGATGACTGGCATGTCTATTTTTATTCATTCACGATGGCGCTTGTAGTGACTTTAATTTCCGGATTGATTCCTGCTTTTTATCTATCTAATTTCAAAGCAATTGATACACTCAAAGGAAATTTTGCAAGAAGCAGACACGGGATCTGGCTCAGAAACGGGATTTTGACTTTACAATTGGTTATTTCTTCATTCTTTATTATTGGCGGACTGATAGTGAATGCCCAGATAAAACATATGATGAACAAAGATCTGGGGTTCAACGGAGCGCAGACGCTTGTGATCAGGTTTAATGAAAATACAGCCAAGCCTTGGCTAAAATATGAAAGGCTGAAAACAGAGCTCGCAAAAATTCCGGGTGTCACAGAAGTTTCTTTCGGAGAAACGTTCCCGGGAACTGATAACTATGATTATTCCAGTGTAGATTACATGGATCAAAGCAACATTGTTTTACAGGGAAGCATGGACTATAATTTTCTTCAGTTCAGCGGAATAAGGCTTGCCGCGGGCCGCGGGCTGGATCCTAAACTTTCTTCTGATACCATTAATAATACTTTGGTGAATGAAGCTTTTGTGAGAAAATTCGGATGGACGAATGAGGAAGCGTTAAAAAAGGAGATCAAACCAAGATTTGATTTAAAGCCTTATCACATTGTAGGTATTGTAAAAGATTTTAATATCAGAAACCTCAAAGATAAGGTGGAACCTGTTATATTTTTCCACTATAAAGAAACGGAATGGAAGCGCTTTAACCTGAATAATATTCAACTGAAAATAAAAGGTGATGATATCAGCGGAACCATAGCAAAATTGAAGAGTTACTGGCAAAATAATGTAGAACAGGGTTATCCGGTCAATTATTATTTCATTAATAAAAAATTTGCAGAAACATTTGAAGTGTATGAGAAACAACAGACCTTATTTACCATTTTGAATGCAATGGTTCTGATCGTAGCGTTACTGGGATTATTTGCCCTATCCTCACTGATGATTGAACAAAAGCTTAAAGATGTTGCCATTAGAAAAACACTTGGAGCTTCAGACGGAGCTTTGATTGCCGGATTGACAAAACAATTCCTATGGATTACCTCTATCGCAGTTTTCATCAGTATGCCCATCAGCTATTACCTGATGAACGAATGGTTGAAGGATTTCGCTTACCGGATAGATATGCCTGTGCTGCCATTTGTTCTGAGTCTTTTACTGCTGCTTATACTGACGTTCTCTGTAGTGAGTATCAAAGCTTATCAGGCAACTAAAGTAAGTCTTATTCAATATTTAAAATATGAGTAATGAGTAGTTTTTCATTTGTGTGATTTAGTTTACAACAATATTCTACAACGCAGACTTATCCATATTAACAATCAAACAATAACCATTATGTTAAAAAACTGGCTTAGAATTGCCTTCATCAATTATAAAAAGAACTGGCTGTCCACCATCATTAATTTGTTTGGACTGACGGTAGGACTTACCGGATTTATGCTCATTCTCATGCACTGGAATGATGAAGAATCCTACGAAAAATGGAACCCGAAAAAGGACAATATCTATTATTTCCAGACGTATCACAAGAGAGAAAACTCGTATGGAAATAACATTTCAATTCCGATGGCAAAACGGGCGAAGGAAGTAATTCCCGGCGTTCAGGACTATGTTTTGTTCAATGGTTCCGGAATAGGACTAAAGATGACCACGAAAAATAAAACGGTCTACCAAAAAGATGGAATGACATCTTCCGAACAGTTTTTCAATTTCTTTCCGTTCAAGCTCGTTTCCGGAAGCTATAAGAATGCTCTGAAAGGTGAAGGTGTCATTGCACTTTCCACTACTGCTGCCAAAAACCTTTTTGGCAAAACCAATGTTGCCGGAGAAAGTGTAAAATTTGACAAAAAAAATTATGTGGTGACTGTGGTGTATGAATTACCAAAAGAAAACAGTCAGATAAAGCCGGAATTCATCATTAATCCTGTGGAACAGATTAAAAGTGACGAAAATAACTGGGGGAATTTCAATTATGGTGGTCTTTTCATGCTTAAGAAAGGAACAGATCCTGCTGTTGTAGAGCAAAAATTCATAGATATCTATAAATACCGCGCCAGTCTGGATAAGGATTCGTCAGGAATGACCATCCAGCAATATCTTGATCTGTATGGTCCAACGAACAGTGTGCTGACGCCTCTGGATGAAATAAAATTGTATGCAAAGGCATCCTGGTTCGGAAATCCTGATTTCAAAACACTAATAATCCTGTTTACGCTTTCGGTTTTAATTGTAGTGCTGTCAGCTATTAACTTCATCAATTTAAAAACGGCACAGGCTTCTCAACGGGCAAAAGAAATTGGGGTAAGGAAAGCCATTGGCAGTACAAAATCCAATCTTGTTCTTCAGTTTTTACTGGAAACATTTATAATTTGTATGGCTTCCTATTTACTGTCGCTGGCTTTGACTGAGCTTCTTTTACCGAGCTTCAACAAGTTTTATGACAAAGAAATGAAGATGAACGACTGGCATATTTACTTCTACTCTTTTGTAATGGTCATGATCGTAACGTTAATTTCAGGATTGATTCCTGCCATGTACCTATCCAATTTCAAAGCCATAGAAACGCTGAAAGGAAATTTTGCCAGAAGCAGGCACGGCGTATGGCTGAGAAACGGAATTCTGACCTTACAATTAGTCATCTCCTCATTCTTCATCATTGGCGGATTGATTGTGAATCAGCAGGTAAAACACATGATGGATAAAGATCTGGGCTACAGTGGAAAACAGATCATGATGATTAACTTCAATGAAAGTAATGATAAACCATGGCAGAAATATGAACGTCTTAAAACCGAAATGAGTAAAATAGAAGGCGTCGCCGATATTTCTTATGGAGAAGCTGTTCCCGGGAATGGCAGATCAAGCAGTTCCAATGTAGATTTCATGAACAAAAGTATCCAGGCACAACACGGATCTATGGATTATAATTACCTCAAATTCATCAATGTAAAATTGAAAACCGGACGCTGGCTGGATCCGAATCTTTCATCAGACACTATTAATAATATTATGGTCAACGAAGCTTTTGTAAGAAAATTCGGATGGAACGATGGTGAAGCTTTGAAAAATGCAGTTCGTCCCGGATTTGACAACAAGAAATATAATATTGTAGGTATCGTGAAGGATTTCAATATCAGAAACCTGAAAACAGAAATAGAACCAATTGCATTTTTCCATTACAGAGAAACGGAGTGGAAAAGATTCAATGTTTATAATATCCAGTTGAAAATAAAACCTGATGATATCGATGGAACTGTAAAAAGGATCAAAACGTACTGGCAAAGCAAAATAGAACAGGGCTACCCTTTCGATTATTATTTCCTTGATCAGAAATTTGCCAAGACCTTCGAAAAATATCAGAAGCAGCAGACTCTTTTCACTATTCTGAATGCTATGGTTTTAATGGTGGCTTTATTAGGATTATTTGCCTTGTCATCCTTAATGATCGAGCAGAAACTTAAAGATGTTGCCATCAGAAAAACACTTGGAGCATCCGATGGAGTTCTGATTGCCGGATTGACGAAACAATTCCTCTGGATTACTTTGGTCGCAGTTCTTATCAGTGTTCCGATCAGCTATTATCTGATGAACGAATGGCTAAAAGATTTTGCCTACAGGATTGAGATGCCGGTCTTACCATTCATCCTGAGTCTTGTGATTTTGCTTCTGCTGACTTTTGCAGTGGTGAGTATCAAAGCCTATAAAGCAACCAAAGTGGATCTTGTAAAATATCTGAAATACGAGTAGTACACTATTTTTCTACTTCGGCTGGTCAATACTGTTCATGTTGATTTACTATTTGAATAAAAATCAAATTGATCGGCCGATAAAAATTTTAACAATGAAAAAACTCTTCTTTATATTGATGATCAACCTTTTTCCGGCTCAGCAGAGCTGGACTCTGGATCAGTGCCTGGATTATGCATCTGCCAATCATCCGCTGATAAAGCAATCTATCGTTACTATTCAAAAAAATGACCGTCAGATCTCTGCTGCAAAAGGAATGCTGCTTCCCTCGGTTAATGCGGGCATAAGTCATAATTATGGTTTTGGATTGGGAATCAACACGCAGAACAATCAGCGGGAAGCCCTCAATACGCAAAACGACAATGTATTTGCGGAAGCCAATTGGGAGCTGATGAACTGGCGAAATTATCTCAATATTTCTCTTTCAAAAATCAATAAGGAAAGCTCCACATTCAGAATGAAGCAGGCTCAGAATGAAGTGAAGATGAATGTCATCAAAATGTTTTTCAGCTATCAAAACAACAAAAGCTGGCTGGATGTTTTGGAAACCCAGATTTCAGGAATTGAAGATCAGATCAAACGTACTGAAAAGGAAGTAGAAATAGGAAACCGCCCAAAAAGTGACATCTATGATATCAAAGCAAATTTAGGGACTTTACAGGAGCAATGGGTGTCCGCAAAGAATTCCCGGGATCTTTCCAAAATAAATTTGTTGAATGCACTGGCTATTACCAATGATTCTTTGGATTTTAAAATGAATGAAGAGGAACTTGCAGGCTCAGACTTTGATAATCCTGATTTTATAAAAACCCTGATCGAGAAAAATCCAGCCTATAAAAGCATTGCCACAGAAATAAAAGCCGCTGAAAAAAATATCAGCATTGCAAAATCAGCTTACCTGCCTGTCCTCAACAGTTCTTATAACTGGTCAAGTTTTTATAGCAAAACACTGGGCGAATCTGCAGACAGTTTTTCAGATCAGTTTAAAAGAAATAAAAACCAGCAGGTTACCTTCGGGCTCTCTATTCCGGTATTCAATAAACTGCAGGTTAAAAACAATGTAGAAATTGCAAAGCTCAATGTAATCAATTACAGTTATGAGAAAGAAATTGTGGTCAATAATCTTACGCAGAGCATTAATTCCATCAAAGCGCAATTCCTGAATTCAGAAGAAAAATACACTCTACTGCAAGCAAATTTTGACAATCAAAAGTTATCATTTCAAAAATCCGAGGAAAAATATAAAGAAGGATTAATGGATGCATACACCTTTTTTGTTGTCCGAAATAACTGGCTTCAGGCCAATTACAACCTGATTAACAGTAAAAATGAAGTGATGCAGCAGACAGAATTATTAAAAGTTTTAAAATCTGATTTTTAGCGCTTTAAAAAATTGATGAGCAACCCAATAACAGTATGCTTCGCTTCAAAATATTAAACAAAAAATAACCCCCTGTAATCATTATGAATTACAGGGGGTTAATATTTTAACCAGACTTTTTCTCATCTGATTTGTGGAGAATATGGGGATCGAACCCACCACCTTTAGACTGCCAGTCTAACGCTCTAGCCAGATGAGCTAATTCCCCATTATTAAAGCCTCTTGAATAAAAATTACTCTTTTTAAAAAAGACTTCGGCAAAGATAGAAAATATCCTCATACCTGAAAATATTATTTAAGGAAAATTGATGTTTTTTTGAGTTATTTCTTCTTTTCTTACTCCTACAGCTTTCTATCCGGCACTTCCGGCATTTTTTGCTCCATCTTGGTCACTGATTCGACCCTCATACTCAAAGGAAGGCTTGCTTAATTTAAAAACGTTTGGAAATGTTTGACCGGTATCACTAAGTGAAAATACGGAACAAGTAAAATGGTCGTTTCTACTCTTTTGTCAATTTATCATAGTCCGTTACTTTGGTGTATTAATAAACAAAATATTACTAATGGCGGAATCCGAAAAGCCTCAAGAGTAGGAAAATTATAAATTCAACACCATGTTTACAAAAACCGAATTACTCAATCTGAAAAAATCTTTCAGTACAGCGTTCCCTGATTATTATAATCAATTAGAAGCCTGTAAAACTGAACAACAGTTAAAAGAAGCTTATGAAAAAATCAGAGCTGATGCTTTTGAGAAAGCCCGACCTTATTTAGCGGAAGGTGATGATCCTACAGGGTTTCCTGCCATGGCACTTACTCCGCAACAGTATACCAATCTGATAACAGCATCCGGATCAAACATCAAAGTATACGTTACATCGATGTTAAATCAGGCTCAGGTAATTCAGCCCGATTTTAGTGTTGGCCAAACCGTCGCTACCCTGATAGGAGGAGGAATGACTGCCATCGGTACAGTGGCCGGTGCAGCATTTGGTGCAGGCGTATTAGCCGGTGCAGTAGAAGCAATTGCCGTTGCAGCAGGTGTAGCAGCAGTTACTGTTGCAGGTCTTGTCACCCTGATAGCGGTGGCTATCGTGGCCATTATTATCCCAATCATTTATTTTATGCTTAAGCCTGCCTGCTGTTTTGCCCTTGTGCTTAATGAAACCAGTAATGATTTAAAATGGAAAGATGATTATAATGTTCATGGCAAACCGATAGGCTATACGCCTACCATAAGCGCAGCAATCAATATTCCCGAGCCTATTCCCGGAGCCGGACTGTATGTATATGCAGGTATTGTTCAGACAGACAAGAGGGATAATGCTTTAGTAGGAACCCAGTATGGATTCACCTACTCAAACGCTTTAAACAAATATGACGTGAATTTTGGTGTTGAGTGTCCTTTAACCAGCCTTTATGTAGATAACAATTGCTTCTGTGAAATTAATTCTACATCAGAAAATGCGGCAGATCAAACCGATTCAAAAAATGTATTAAGCTATTCAGCATCCAGTGAAAATCCAAAACTTAATGTCAGCATCAACTGTAATTCCGGTTCAGGATATGTTGCGTATTACGTTGCAAGAGTTCAGGACGGATCATTAAATTAAATAATGATTAAATTAACTCACTTTATTAAAGTATTTTTTTTAGAAAGAAATCGTATAAAGGGAATCTATAAATCTATTATTAAAGATCTGCAGTACTTATTATGGGTACTGCTTTTCTTTATGGGATTACAGCATCATCTTTTGAATTTTTTAGTTGAAGTGCCCGTTGATAAAAAGACTGTTCTTCAATTTTCTGCTCCGCTTCATTGATAGCAGCCAGAAGGTGATTTTTATTGTCTGCGATATCACCCAATACTTTTGATACCAGTTCCCAAACCGGTTTCATTTTCTCAATCAGTTCAATACCCTTTGGTGATAATACGATCAGCCTTTTACGTTCATCCTGTTTATCTTTTTTGGATTGAATAAGCTTTTGTTTTTCCAGTTCTTTAAGCAAGCTTATGGTAGAGGGATGAGTGTACCCTATTTCATTGGCGATCTCTACAACGCTCAGGATTTTTTTATGGTGAAGCGTAAAAATTACAGGAAACCATTTCGGTTCAAAATCAATATCAAAAGATTTATAGATCAGGGCACCATCTTTTCTCAGCTGTTCGCTCAGACGCTGAAGTCTTGTTGATATGGCCAAAATGCCGGATTCATCTATTATATTCATACTGTTTGATTTACATTTAAATGATAAAAAACATTATCGGCACTCATCAGCGGAAAAAGGGTCGGAAGGTTCTCTTTTTCAACCTGTACAAAATGGTTCCTTTCATAAAAGCGCATTGCAGCTTTCAATATATTAACGGTTCCAAGATATATTGAATCTATTCCATGTTGGCGACAGAAAGAAATCAGAACTTCCAAAAGTTCCTGTGCAATATTCAGTTCTTTTCCTCTGAATTCTTTTTTTACAAACATTTTCCGGACTGCGGCAGCCTTTTCGTCAAATTTAACCAAAGCTATGGAACCTACCAATTCTCCATCCATAAAAGCTCCCCAGAAATTTCCACCGGGTTTCATATAAAATTCTTCGATCTTCTTAAGATCCGGCTGGTCTTCTATCGTAATCGGAACATTAAATTCCTTTTGCTGGATAGTCAGGATCAGATCAATCAGCTGATCAGAATAGCTATTGTCCAGTTGCTGGATTTGTATTTTCATAATATATATATAATTTATATAACAAAACTACGTAGTTTACTACATATACACAAGCGAAATTTTTATTTATATTAATTTTAACGAAATAAAACGGTTAGAAAATTCAAAGAAACAACGATTTCAAAAAAAATGGAATCAAAGATTCAGCAAGGAATAACTTAAAGAAAATGATAAAAAAAAACGTATGCCATTACTGACATACGTTAATATTATTTGTGAACTGAAATACTATCTCCAGCCACCGCCAAGAGCTTGGTAGAGCTCTACAGCAGCTTTCATTTTACTGTATTCCGCATTGGAAATATTAAGTTCTGCATTTAATGAATTTACACTTGCATTCAATACTTCAAGGTAGTTTGCGATACCGTAGTTGACAAGTTCCTGAGAATATTCAACAGAGTTTTTGTAAGCATTAAGCTCTTTCTGCTTTAATTCAATAAAAGAATCCTGTACTGAAAACACACGGATTGCGTCTGAAACTTCTTTTCCCGCTGTAAGGACTGTTTTTCTAAAATTCAGATAAGCAGTTTCCTGATTGGCCAAACTTACTTCATAATTGGTTTTGATCGTTCTTCTGTTTAAGATCGGCTGAGCCAAACCACCAACTACACTCGCAAACAATGAATTTACACTGAATAAGTGGTCGATATCAAGTGACTGGATTCCTCCGCTTCCTGTAATCTTTAAAGTCGGATAAAACTGAGCTTTTGCAGCATTAGTAAGTTCAAAAGTATTCATCAGGTTATACTCTGCCCTCATTACATCAGGGCGGTTGGCCAATAACTGAGCAGGATATCCTAATTTCAAATCAATGGGAACATTTTGGCTTTTCAGCGTTGATCTTTCAATGGTACCTGAAGGCTCCCCCATCAGCAAACTCATTGTGTTTTCCAACAGCTGAATCTGAGTATCCATATCGATCAGTAAAGATTTTGCATTGAAAACCAGTGCCTCACTTTGCTGAACGGCAACTTCCGTTACTGTTCCCGCAGTTTTTAAAGCTTTTGTAGTCTCTAAATTTTTCTCACGAACCGCAATGGTTTCTGTAATAATTCTTTTTTGATCGTCAAAAGTCAGCAATTGGTAGTAAGCGGAAGCGATAGAAGCAACCAAGTCACTTTTAACTGCTTTATGAGCTGCAATTGTCCCTAGGTAAGTAGCTAACTGAGCTTTTTGCTGAGATTTCAGTTTGCCCCAGATATCAGCTTCCCAACCTATACTTGCTGTAATATCAAGTTGGTTGATATAACGTCTTTCACCGAACAACTGCCCGGTTTGCGTATTTAAAGACTGAGTCTGAAAAGAATAACCCGGGCCAACCGTTAAAGTCGGTTCATAAGCTGCTTTACTCTGCTTTAAATAAGCTTCTGCAGAATTAATGCTCTGCAACGCAATTCTTATATCTAAATTATTATCCAAAGCCTTAGAAATATGCTTCTGAAGTATAGGATCGGTAAATATTTCTTTCCAGGAAACATTGGCAACCGTTGTACTGTCAGAAGGAAGCATATCTGTACGGAAAAGCTTTTCGTCTACAACATTTTTCGGTCTTTCATATTCTTTTCTCGCCATACAAGAGGTAACGGCGCCAAGGATTGCGACTGAAAAAGTTATTCCTTTTATGATGTTTAATAAACTCTTCATTTTTGTTAATTAGAAGTTAGAGTTTAGAAATTAGAAGTTAGTTTTTTAATTCTAACTTCTAAGATCCTAAACTTTAATTTTACTCAGCTAAATTGATTTCTTCTTTTTTAATTGGCTTCACTTTTTCCTGTAAAGTTTGGAAAATAACATACAAAACAGGAATTACAAAAAGTCCTAAAATGGTACCTATCAATAATCCAATCGCAGCACCTGTTGCAATAGATCTGTTACCTACCGCACCAATTCCACTCGCTAAAACCAATGGTAATAAACCGAAGATGAAAGCAAATGACGTCATCAGAATAGGTCTTAACCTTGCTTTTGCCGCATTAATGGCAGACATCACAATGGTTTCACCATGGTGTCTTCTCTGAACCGCAAATTCGATAATCAGAATGGCATTTTTTGCGAGCAATCCAACAAGCATGATCAAGGCGATCTGGAAATAAATATTGTTTTCCAAGCCCATAATTTTTTGTCCGAAATAAGCTCCCATTACCCCAAGAGGAAGAGAAATTACCACTACCAAAGGAAGGATATAACTTTCATACTGGGCAGAAAGAATGAAGTAAACGAAAATTAAACTTAGTCCAAAAATCAGAAGGGTCTGAGATCCTGAATTCAATTCTTCTCTTGTTAATCCCGTAAACTCTACATCGTAATTCTGATTTAAAGTTTCCTTCGCCACATCCTGTACTGCTGTAATTGCATCTCCGGAACTGAATCCTGCAGAGTTGGCTCCGGTAATCTTCACGGAAGTAAAGAGGTTATATCGGCTTACTGATTGAGGACCATATGCTTTTTTCAGCGTTACAAACTGAGAAATGGGTGACATTACTCCGGAAGCCGTTCTTACATATAATTCATTTAAATTACTGATATTCTGTCTGTTTTCAGGAAGTGCCTGAACCATTACTCTGAACTGTTTTCCGTATTTGGTAAAGTCAGCGGTGTAAACGCCTCCAATATATCCCTGCATGGTACTTAAAATAGTACTTACAGAAACGCCCATCTGCTTGGCCAAAGGAACATTGATGTCCATCTGGTACTGAGGATATTTTGTATTAAATGAAGACTGGGCAAATTCAATTTCAGGTCTCTGCATCAGCTTTCCGATAAACTCGTTTGTTTTATCATCAAGATCTGCATAATCTCCACCTGATTTATCCAGCAATACCATTTCAAAACCGGCACTGTTACCAAAACCTGGTACACTCGGCGGCTGGAAGAATACAACTTTCGCATCGGGAACTTTCCCTGAGATCCCAAACAGTTTCTTGGTAATATCTTCAGAAGTCTGGCCATCTTTCTTCCTTTCGTCAAATGGTTTAAGTTTGATGAAGGCAAGACCGTTATTACTTCCATTTCCGGATAGGAAACCTCTACCTGTAGAAATCGTTACATTTTGTACCCCAGGAACTTTCATTGCATTGGCCTGAAGTGTTTTCAAAACATTGTAGGTTCTCTCCATGGATGCTCCAGGAGGCAGCTGAACGTCTGTAAAGATAATTCCCCTGTCTTCTGTAGGTACAAAACCTTTTTTCATCGTGCTGCTTGCCCAGAATAGAATCCCTCCGGTAACAGCAAAAATAATTAAGGTTACCCATTTATGTCTCAACAGGAATACAAATCCTCTTCCGTAACGCTCGGTAGTTGTTTTGAATGCAATATTAAATTTATAGAAAAACTTCTGTAAAAAGTTTAAGTTTTTATATTCTGCATGATGGGCATCGTGAGGTTTTAAGAATAATGAACATAAAACCGGACTCAACGTTAAGGCATTAATTGCTGAAATAATAATTGCAATAATCAAGGTAATACCAAACTGCTGATAGAAAACTCCCGTTGGACCCGTAATAAACGTCACCGGAACGAATACCGCTGCCATTACCAATGTAATGGAGATAATAGCTCCTGTGATTTCATCCATTGCCTCTACAGTTGCTTTTTTGGCATCGGCAATACCATGTTCCATCTTGGCGTGAACAGCCTCGACGACGACAATCGCATCATCCACCACAATACCAATCGCAAGAACCAATGCAAATAAGGTTAAAAGGTTTAAGGAATACCCGAACAGGTTCAGGAAGAAAAAGGCACCCACAATAGATACCGGAACCGCAATCGCCGGAATTAATGTAGATCTGAAATCCTGCAGGAAGATATACACGACAATAAATACCAGAATAAAGGCTTCAATCAAGGTATGAACAACCTTATCGATGGATGCCTCAAGAAATTCATTGGTATCGAAGTTAAATGTATATTTTACCCCCTCAGGAAAGCTTCCTTCTGCTGATTTCAGGTAAGATTTAATATTTTTAATGATGTCCTGAGCATTAGAACCCGGAGTCTGGAAGATCCCCATGCTGATAGATGGGTTGTTTCCGTTTTCCCCGACTCCTGTATAAGACTGTCCTGCCAGCTCAACTTTAGCAACATCTTTCAGCATTAAATTCTGTCCGTCCGGAAGTGCTTTAATGATAATATTATCATACTGATCTTTTTCATTAAATTTTCCGACATATTTAATGATATATTCAAATGAGCTACCACTGTTTTGTCCGATAGAACCGGCGGCGGCTTCTCTACTTTGCTCATTAATCGCGCCCGTCACATCATCCGGTGTTAATCCGTAAGCTGCCATTTTTGCAGGGTCTAACCAAACTCTCATGGAGTAGTTTTTACCTCCGAAAACGTTGGCATCACCTACCCCATTAATTCTTTTCAAATTTGGAATAACGTTGATATTCAGGAAGTTCTGAAGGTACACATCATCCAGGTCCTTATTTTCAGAATAAAAAGACATATACATCAGGGCACTGGTCTGCTGCTTCTGTGTAACGACTCCGGAACGGGTTACTTCACTCGGAAGTAGCGGTGTAGCTCTGGTAACACGGTTCTGCACGTTTACCGCAGCAATATCAGGATCAATTCCCTGCTTAAAAAACACCTGAATCTGGGCAGAACCATCATTTCCTGCGCTGGAAGTAATGTAGTCCATTCCTTCCACCCCATTGATCTGCTCCTCCAAAGGTACGACCACACTTTTCATTACAGTTTCCGCATTGGCTCCGGTGTAGTTTGCTGAAACGCTTACTGTGGGAGGTGCAATATCGGGATACTGTGTGACTGGCAGGGAAATTAATCCCAAAACACCGAGAATCACAATCAGGATTGAGATTACGGTGGATAAAACCGGTCGGTTTATAAAATTTTTAATCATTTTAGAATTTCGGTTTTATAGATTGTACAAGGCTATCCATTTTTACAGGTTTCGGCTTCACGGCAGTTCCCGGTTTTAAACCTCCGATTCCTGCAGCAATAATAGTTTCCCCTTTGTTTACTCCGGATTTTATTAAAGCCATGTTGTCAATTCTGTCCATTACATTAATCACAACATTTCTTGCCGTGTCTCCTTTATCAACTTTATAAACGTAAACGATACCCTGTTGCTCATACGTTGCACTTTCAGGAACGACTAATACATTATCATACGTTTTTGGAAGTCTGATAGATCCGCTGTTCCCGTTGCTTAATAATTTCTGAGGGTTAGAGAAGGCCACTCTGAACTGAATGGTACCTGTTGTAGCATCAATCTGTCCTGTAATGGCTTCAATTCTGCCTTTTTCTGAATAAATGCTTCCGTTAGCCAACTGTAACTCAACCATTGGAAGATTTTTGATCTTCTCTGGCATGGTAGCTCCCGGAGATTTTTCAAGGAAATCAAAGTATTCTTTTTCATTCATAGAAAAATAGGCAAACAATTCAGATGTATCTGAAATTGTTGTTAAAGCCGTCTGATCTGTTGGGCCAACCAAACTCCCCACTTTTAAAGGAAGTTTTCCGATAACTCCGGAAATAGGCGCACGAATGATAGAATATTCAATATTTGCAGCTACTCCTTTATAGTTTGCAGAAGCTTGCTGTTTTGCCGCCATTGACTGTTGCAACTGAGCTTTTGCCTGGGCTAAATTAGCCTGCGCAGTCTGCAGCTGAACATCACTGATGATATTTTTAGCCACCAAAGGTTTTAATTTATTGACTTCAACCTGTGCTGCATTTACTGCTGCCTGTGAAGCTGCAATCGTAGATTCAGCAGCACCGATTCCGGCTTTTGCTGCGGCTGCATTTTCTGATAAGATATTGGTTTCAAGACGGAATAAGGGCTGTCCTTTAGTAACATACTGCCCTTCATCCACTAAAACCTGAGTGATATATCCCTGTATTTTCGCACGAACATCATTATTGACCCTTCCTTGTATGGTAGCTGGAAATGTCTGATAACCTACGATATTTTTTGCCTCCACATTAATAACAGGATAGGGTTTTGCACCATCCTGTTTTGGAGCTTCTTTTTTGCAGGCTGTCAGTGAAAACGCTGCAATAGAAAGTATAACTAGCTTATTATTCATTTTAAAGTTTATTAAGAGATTCCTGAATATTTTCTATGTTTTTATATAAAAGAGCTTTGTAAGCTTCTATTCTTTCGTTGTATTCATCATCATGATTTTTTTTAAAATTGTTTAGGTCGTCCAGTAATTTCAATTCATCCTTCATTTTTTGTACTATTTTCTCAAATCTTATCTTTTTGTATTCATCATTGATAAAAAAATACCGTTTCCGTTCATCCATTTTATTATGGTCTATGATCAGCTGGGCGTTCAGCAGCAGTGAGATGCTGGTAGAAACAGAGCTTTTACTCGCAGAAAGTACTTCAACAAATTCGTCAAAAGTAATTCCTACTTTCTCATAATCGAAAAGAAGATAGGAATAGATCTTTGAAGCTAACGGCGGTAGATTGAAAACGGTACCGTAGAATTTTACGGCATCTTGAAAAATTTTTTCGTCAATCTCTATACTTTGGTGCATCATATAAAAATTTTGACAAAAGTAGAAATTAGTTCAGAACTAAACGAACAAACATGATAGAGTTTATAAATACAGTCTCTTTTAAAAATTCAATGAAAGTTGATTTAACTTTTTACCTAAAATATAATCTTCTCATAGGCCTTCCTCATTCCGTCTGCCAAAAGAACTTCACCACAGTAGGAATACCCTTTACTTTCCAGGATTTTCAACATGGCAATATTGTCGTAGTTTGTATCTACTTTTATACTTTGAATTCCGTGGGACTTTGTAAAATCCTCAATATGGTCGAAGAGCTTCTTTACCATTCCCTGACCTGCAAATTTCCTATCTATCGCTACTCTATGCACCACTACGAATTCACCATCGCTGAGCCATGCTCCTTCGATGGAACTGTAGGCAGGCTCATCGTTGAGTATAAGGGCTGCATAAACTGCAATTTCTCCATCTACGGTAAGTACATATGCAAAACCTTTTGCAATATCGCTTTCTACGGTTCCTATGTTTGGATATCCATTCTGCCATTGGGTACTTCCGTCCTGTTTTCTTCTTTCAATGGATTGCTGGATAATTCCCCAGATTACATCCCTGTCATCAATCTGCGCTTTTCTTAATTTAATCTCTGAACTCATTTTTTTAATTTTAATTAAGGAATTGAAAAATCAGGACATTCTTTGATTTTTATTATTGGATTAAACCAACTCTATCATCAAATATTTTATAAACTAATGGGCCTAATTTCTAAACTTCTCAATTTTTTAATGTTTAAATCTTCTGCTAATATTTATTTTTTGAATTAAAAAACCGAAAATTAATTAAATTAATTTTCGGTTCGAAGTAGTAAAATTTAAAATTATGAAATTGTTTTTTATTAATTTTCATTTTGTTGAAGATAAGCATCAATAATATCAAATGCTTTCCTCTCGTCTTCCAACTTTACCAAAACTTTTAATGATGTTGCGGTAGGCGTTGTCGTAAATGTAAGGTAACTGTTTTCGACGCTGTTTGTAATTTGTGCATCATCCAATTTAGACTTTATGAGCTGAATTTCTGAAGGCTTGTCGCTTTCAAAAACCGATACTCTCGTACTTCTTTCCATATTCTATATCGTTTGAGTATCTAAATGTACAATGTTTTTTTTTAAATTACAAATCTTTGATTTTAAATTTTATTAATATTGCTCTCTATTTTATCTAAAGCCAATTGAATTTCTTCTTTGGAAACATTCAGGTGTGGTCTGAAACGAAGTGACTGATCTCCACACGGAAGAATGATTAATCCGTCTTTGAAAAGCTCGTTCATCAGATGGTTTCTATGTTCAGCTGAAGGAAGATCAACAGCGCACATCAAACCTCTTCCTCTTGCATTGGAAACGGTCTGAGGATATTTTTGAGCAAGTTCTTTTAGTCTTTCTAACAGATAATCACCAACCACTCTTGCATTTTCAACAAGATTTTCTTTTTCGATAACTTCCATCACCAACTGGAAACGAAGCATATCAATAAAGTTTCCTCCGAAAGTAGAATTGATTCTTGAACTTTCTCTGAAAACGTTGTTCGGGATCTCATCAAATTTTTCTTTATTGGCTAAAACACCGCAAACCTGAGCTTTTTTTCCGAAAGAAATAATATCGGGCTTTGCTGTAAAATGCTGGAACGCCCACATTTTTCCTGTTATTGCAATACCGGTCTGAACTTCATCAAAAATCAATAAGATCTCATTCTGATCACACAGTTTTCTTAAACCTAGCAAGAATTCGTCTCTAAAGTGATTGTCTCCACCTTCAGCCTGAATAGGTTCGATGATGATGCATGCCACTTTGTTCGGGTTCATCAGAATAGCTTCCTCAATCTGAATAAGCGCCAGTCTTTCATTCTTAATGGTTTCTTCTAAATTCTCTTCTGTGATTGGGAAAGATAATTTAGGATTTAAGATTCTCGGCCAGTCGAACAATGGGAAATACTGATATTTTCTGGGATCGGAAGTATTGGTAAGGCTTAAAGTATAACCACTTCTTCCATGGAAAGCCTGTTTGAAATGGATACAGATTCCGGCTTCTGTCTGAAGCCCTTTTTCGAAATTCTTACGTGTTTTCCAGTCGAAGCAAGCCTTCATTGCATTTTCCACCCCTAAACTTCCACCTTCAATAAAGAAAGCATACTGCAGTTCTTCAGGAATCACCACTCTTTCAAAAACTTCCAGAAAATGAGCATATTCTTCGGAATATACATCTGCAAGGGTTGGTTTGTTCACCGCCATTCTTCCCAACCATTCTGACCTTTCTACAAGATAAGGGTGATTGTAGCCTACAGATGCTGATGCAAACATGGAAAACATATCCAGATATTCTCTGCCTGTAAGTTTGTCATACAACCATGAGCCATGGGATTTTTCAATATCCATCACGAAATCAAAGCCGTCTGCCAAAACGTGTCTTCCTACTGTTTCTTTTACTTTATTTACTTTTATATCAATTGTTTGTTCCATATTTTTTAGAATTTAGTGATTAAGAAACCTGGAGATTTAGAAATTTGTTATGTATTATATAAATCTCCAACTTTCTTAATATTTTAATGGTCTTCGTTTAAATTAGAATTTTTACAGATCGAATTTAATTCCCTGTGCCAAAGGAAGTTGAGCTGTATAATTTATAGTATTGGTTTGTCTTCTCATATAGTATTTCCAAGCGTCTGAACCGGATTCTCTTCCGCCTCCGGTCTCTTTTTCTCCACCGAAAGCACCCCCGATCTCAGCACCTGAAGTTCCAATGTTTACGTTGGCAATACCGCAATCTGAACCTGCATACGAAAGGAATAATTCTGCTTCTCTCAAATTCTGAGTCATGATAGCAGATGATAATCCCTGAGGAACATCATTCTGAATAGCAATAGCTTCCTCCAATGTTTTATATTTAATAAGGTAAAGAATCGGTGCAAACGTTTCGTGCTGAACGACCTCGTAAGAGTTTTTCACTTCTGCGATACATGGTTTTACATAGCATCCTGATTCGTAATCTTTTCCGCTTAAAACACCTCCTTCAACAGCAAATTTCCCACCTTCTTTTTTACATTTTTTGATTGCTTCTTCATACTGATTCACTGCATCAACATCGATAAGCGGTCCAACATGATTATTTTCGTCTAATGGATTTCCGATTTTCAGCTGTCCGTACGCTTTTACCAATCTGTTTTTCACTTCATTGTAAACACTTTCGTGAATGATCAGTCTTCGTGTTGATGTACATCTTTGTCCTGCCGTACCTACAGCTCCGAAAACAGCTCCGATAATAGACATATCGATATCTGCATCTTTAGAAATAATGATGGCATTGTTACCACCTAATTCAAGGATAGATTTCCCGAATCTTTCTGCTACTTTGGAAGAAACCATTCTTCCTACTCTTGTAGAACCTGTAAACGAAACTAATGCCACTCTTTTATCATCTACCAGCTTCTGACCGATCTCATGGTCTGAAACCAATACACTGGAAACACCTTCAGGAAGGTTGTTCTCTTTTATTACTTCTGCCATAATGTTCTGACATGCGATAGCACATAATGGTGTTTTTTCTGATGGTTTCCAGATAGTAACATTTCCGCAGATCCATGCTAAAGCTGTATTCCAGGCCCAAACGGCAACCGGGAAATTAAAAGCGGTGATGATTCCCACCACACCAAGCGGATGGTACTGCTCGTACATTCTGTGGCCTGGTCTTTCCGAGTGCATGGTATAGCCGTGAAGCTGTCTTGAAACACCTACTGCAAAATCACAGATATCAATCATTTCCTGAACTTCTCCCAGACCTTCCTGAAGAGATTTACCCATTTCATAGGAAACTAATTTTCCAAGGTCATCCTTATATATTCTTAATTTCTGGCCAAGTTGTCTAACGATCTCACCCCTTTTAGGAGAAGGAATGGCTCTAAACTCCTGAAACGCCTTCTGAGCGGTCTCAATTACTTTGTCATAATCACTTTCTCCGGAAGTCTTTATTTTAGCTATTAATTTGCCATCTACGGGTGAAAAACTTTCTATCGTTTTTCCCGAAGCAAAATATTTTCCGCCCACTGAAGCCCCTTTGTTTTCTTCTTTAATACCAAGGTTTTTAAGTGTTTTTTCGATTCCGAAATCCTTTACTTTTTTAGACATAAAATTTTTACTTTTCGTTTCCTTTAAAGATAGAAATATTATGCGAACCTCAAAATTTTAATTTTTAACACGCTTTTTATTTGGACTAATTATAAACATGCTTATCTTTGTAAGGTAATCATTTGAATTTCAGGAATGGAAAATAATAAGATGGTAAATGAACCTGCAAAAGAGGAGAAAAGCTCCAAATGGAAAAGCTTGGTTAAAAAATTTGGCATAGGCGGTATTATATTCTTTACCGTAAAGGGAATCATTACTTCTACCCTTATTTATTTTCTGGGTAAAAATTTCTGGACTGTAATCAGTAATTACTTTACGGCATTGTTTGAATAAATAATTGATATATTAACAATAAAAAAGCAGAGAAATTTCTCTGCTTTTTTATTGTTAGGGTAAATTGAATAATTTTTTATAGTCTTTTTATTTTCAACTGTTTTGCTTTAAGCTTTACTTGATTTCCTCTTCGTCTTTCTTTTTTCTCCCCGAATTGACCAGGCTTTGATGTAAGAGATATTCGATCTGTCCGTTTACACTCCTGAATTCGTCATTCGCCCATTTCTCCACCATTTTATAGGTAGATTCATCAATCCTTATGACAAAGGATTTTTTGCCTTTGGTTTCGGAGGATTTTGAAGTTTTTTCCGATTTCATTTTTTTCTTTTTGCCTGTTTTTTAGTAATACTTTTTAATAACGCACAGGACGCAAAGATTTCGTTTAATAAACCTGATGTTAGTCTGTAAAGACGTTATTCAGTTAAATTTGTTATAAAATCTAAGTATACTATCTTCATTTTTAATAAAGAGTTCCTGCATTTAAGATCGGCTGAGCTGCTTTTTCACCGCAAAGCACCACCATTAAGTTGCTCACCATTGCTGCTTTTCTTTCATCATCCAACTCTACAATATTTTCCTCAGAAAGTTTTTTCAATGCCAGATCTACCATTCCTACAGCACCTTCTACAATCTTAGTTCTTGCTGCTACAATTGCTGTAGCTTGTTGTCTCTGAAGCATCGCACCTGCAATTTCTGATGCATAGGCCAGATGAGAAATTCTCGCTTCCTGAATTACGATTCCTGCTTTTGAAAGTCTGTCGGTAAGCTCCTGTTCCAAAATAGAATTGATCTTATCACCGCCTTCCCTTAAAGTAATCGGAGCATGATCATCTTCTAAATTATCATAAGGAAAGCTCATCGCCAGGTGACGAACCGCAGCTTCGCTCTGCATTCTTACAAATTCTGAATAACGCTCCACATCAAAGGCAGCTTTGTAGGTGTCTCCTACTTTCCAGACCATAACAACCCCAATTTCAATAGGGTTACCCATTTTATCATTTACCTTCAAAGTCTGACCCTGCAGGTTTTCAGAACGTAAAGACATTTTCTGGGATGAATACAAAGGGTTGATGAAAAACAGCCCGTTATCTTTTACGGTTCCTACATATTTTCCAAAGAAGTTGAGTACTCTTGAGTGATTCGGCTGAATGATCATCAGACCTTTCAGAAAAAAACAAAACAACAGAAAGCACAGCATAGCAAGAATGACGTAAGTGATACTCTGCTCAACTCCGGAAATAAAGAAATAAATAGCTCCTGCAAATAAAATCAGACAGAATACTAATGCCAGATACCCAGACATGGGCTTTAAAACTTTTTCCATGATTGTAAATTTTAATTTGATATTAATTTGATATCATAAAGATATACATAAGTTTTGAATCCTGAATGATTATTGATAATTTTTTTGTGGTTGCTGAATACGGGTTAAGAAAGCTGGAAGAAAAGGTTAGACTCCTGTTACCCTTGTCAAGGTTTAAAACCTTGACAAGGGTTTCGCATCATACAAAAAGATCCCGGAATAAATTCCGGGATCTTGTTTTTATATTTAAAAAGATTATTTCTTCGTTAAAGTTTTAAACTTGAAATAAGAAACAGCTGACAGAAGAAGCATTGTTCCCAATCCGATGTAAACCCATGCCGGAACCGGAACAGGATCCCCTGCTGCATAAGAGTGAAGTCCGCTCAGGTAATAATTAACTCCGAAGTAGGTCATTACCATAGAACAGAATGCAAACATAGTTGCTACATGGAATGCCCATCTGCTTCTCAATCCTGGAACCAATCTCATATGCAGTACAAAAGCATAGACCATAATTGAAATGAAGGCCCATGTTTCTTTCGGGTCCCAGCTCCAGTATCTTCCCCATGATTCATTGGCCCAGATTCCTCCTAAGAAGTTTCCAACTGTTAAGGCAAAAAGACCAATGGTCAGTGACATTTCTGACACAATTACCAATTCTTTTAATGTAGTATCGTGGTGAAGTTTATAGGTGTCTTTATTTGATATAATATAGAATACAAGAGAGATCACTGCAATAATCATTGAGAGGGCAAAGAAACCATAACTGGATGTGATGATCGCTACGTGAACAATCAGCCAGTAAGATTTCAATACCGGAACCAGCGGTGTTATCTGTGGATCAAGCGCTGAACCTCCGTGTGCAAATCCCATCATAATAACGGCCACCATAAATCCTGATGCTGGTATCAGAGCATTAGAATTTCTGTAAAGGAATAATCCGGCTGTAATCCCTACCCACGAGATGAATATAATGGCTTCATATCCGTTACTCCAAGGTGCATGTCCTGAAATATACCATCTTGCAACAAGGCCCAGGAAGTGACAGATATATCCTATTAAACCAGCGGCAATAATTACTTTAATGGTTTTATTTAAAACTTTTTTAGGCTTAAATAATTCAATAAATCCTAAGATTAGAAGAAGCCCACCAATGATGGTATAAAAGATTAATAATTTAAAATTAATATTTGCTTTATTCATGAAAACCTCAAGATCTACTTTAGATTTTGCAGGAACTACGGCTTTGCCCCATTTTTGCTGATATTCTGAAAGCTTTGCCAATTCTTTATCAGCTTTACTCCAGTCTCCGGTTTTCTGTGCTGTAAGCGTCTCGGCAAAATAAGGTCCCATTACCTGCTGAGATTCCATATCCGGTTCGAATTTCTGATCCAGCCATGAATGCCATGTATGGTTTGCATCATTTTTAACAGGAACGATTCTCATAAACTGGCCGCTGAAAAACTCATTGAAAATCTGTACTCTTTCGTTTACAGCAATTACTTCTTTATCATAGTTTGTCTGGTCAGCCGGTTTCTTGCGGAATGCCGTATTGTAATCATGTTCTAGAATATAAGTCAGATTACCATTGGCATCTGCAGGAAAAAGATTCATTAATGAGGTATACTCATCATCATTAGCTTTTGTTTTCTTTTTCAGTTCGTCACCTCCTTTTGGGCCCACTTTAATCATTGGCACCATAGTCCAGCTTGGAGTATCTGTATTGATTGAAAGAAACCACTGGTTGGCAGTTAAAGACTTTCCATCTGTTCCTTTAAACTCATCCTTTTTGTATAATTTTCTAAGAACATCTAATGCTTCTGTATTAATAGGAACAATTCTTCCGTCAAAATTCTGTACTAAAAGGTATCCGAATTTATCTGCATGTTCTTTGCTGATTCTGTTTCTTGCAATAATTTCATCAGGTGAGATAGATCTCATTTTTGCCATCGGGGTCGCCAATGAGTTTTGCTTTGGAGCAGAGCCGTCCAAAGGCTGAGCATGCATATTATTTTCACCTTCTACGTGTACATGTTCTCTGCTTCCGTCTGTTGTCCCATGCGTCTCAATTTTCTGAGCATTTACGCCTAAGCTTAAAAACAGGAATAATACTGCTGCTGCTTTTGTTTTCTTTTTATTGGCGTCAGTAAGCATTTTATTCAATTTCCAGAAGTGAGTTCCTTTCCAAAAGAAGATTACAAACATTCCTAAGAATAAAAGTGCATATCCTATATAAGAAATAATAGTTCCCCAGAAATCATGATTTACAGAAAGTACAGTTCCCATTCTGTCCGGATCAAAACTTGACTGGAAAAAACGGTATCCTTTATGATTTAAAACGTGGTTCATATAAATTTTATAAGGAGTTTCCTTTCCTTCATCAATGATTTTAACATGACTTTCGTAAGCACTTGGAGATGAGCTTCCCGGATAAGTTTCCATTACGAAGTCATCAAGCTTCAGCGCAAAAGGGGTATTATATACTTTAGGACCGAAACCAAGCATAATATTCAGTCCGTCCATAGTTACCTGTTTAAAGGCATTAGGATTACCTTTTTCTACAGAAAGATCAACCAGCTGTTTTGTTTTTGGTCCCTGAAGCTCTATTCTCAGCATATCAGGTACCATAGCATCTTTCTTTTTATCTCCTTCAAAAGCCATCAGCCTTCCTTTTTTAAGACCTTCAGGCACCACCAGCTTCAATTCGTTGATCGTATATAAACTTCTTAAAACCAAAGGTTGGAATTCATCTTTCTTGGTACTTCCTGTAGCCTGTGTTGCCATCGTCATGAAAGCTGCATCTACAGGTGTTTTGATGAATATTTTCCCGTCTTCTTTTTTAAATTCTACAGCCCCTTCGATCGCTCTGTTGAATGTTACCAAAGTTCCGTTAATAGATTTTGTCTCCCCCGGTTTGATATAGATATTCTGTCTGCCTGTAGATCCCGTAGAAACCAGGTGAAGATATTCTTCGCCGTTCGGCTCAGCAATTAAGCTGTCTTTTTTCCTCTGAATAAATTCTTTTGTAAAGACCTTTATTTCTTTTCCATGGAAATCGTAAGTTGCTTTAAAGTCTTTATGCAGTGGTGACATCAGGTAAGGAATATCCTGATAATCAAGAGCATCTCCTTTTTCTTCTATTTTAATTTTAAAGAAATTTTTATCCGTTACAATCTCATTGGAAGTTTCGCCTTCCCTGATGTGCATTGTACCTTCAAAACTGATGTATCTAGTGATAGCACCTCCTATAAAAATAAGAATAAAAGCAAGGTGAAAGACCAGAACCGGCCATTTTTCTCTTCTCCACAGTCTATATCTTGCGATATTTCCTACAAAGTTGAGAATGAGCAGAAACATGATTAATTCAAACCATTTTGCTTCATATATTAAAGCTTTAGCTGTAGGTGTTCCATAGTCATTTTCTAAGAACGTTGCATAAGCCATTGCAAATGCGTACACCAGTAACAGCACAGCCATTGTCCTGGTTGAGATAAGAATATCTTGGAGCTTCTTCATGATATATTTTACTTGACATGCAAAAATAAGGATGATAAACAACAAAGCGGCTAAAAAAAGCTGTTTTTTGTCACTTTGAGGCCTATTTCATTTATTTTGAATCATTCTTAATAACATGAAATTTATTAAGAAAAATTCAATTTCTAATATCATGAAATTCCGGACATATTAAACCTATCTGTTTTATTAAAATCTTCTATTCCTAAATACTCATTAACAACACTCAAATTAATGATATTCAGTCAACTATTTTTTTGAAAAGGTTTTATTTCTGATCTTACTTAAAAGCTCGTACACTATTAGAAGCAACTTGCTATCAGCTATTCTCCTTTTTCATCCAGAAAATAATCATCCTGTACATCAATAAAATAATAAGGTCTCTTTCTCATTTTTCTTTTTTGCTGTACGCTAATAGATAATAATGAAAATAAAGGCATGAATAATACCGGGATACTTTTAAATAAAATTTTCGTTTTCTCTTATTTTTAAATTTATGGAACAAAATTAGTGGAGTTCTGGTAATAAGATTTGAACTAGTAAAAAAACACCTGCTGCATTAGATTTTAATGAAAAAAATATCTCAAAAACGCTGTGTGATTTTAAAAAATAAACCTAAATTACGCTATCTTTTAAACAAAAAAAGATTCTATTAATGTTGAAAAAACATTAAATTTGCCCACATTGATATTATGGATAAAAAGACACAGACAAAACCGACTGAATCGCCTGATAAAGGCAAAATCTTATCTAAGCCCCGTATATTTTTTGGGCTTACTTTCATTCTATTTTCTATCGTTCTGACCCTTTCCTTCGTCTCTTATCTGATGAACTGGAAGGCTGATCAGAGCCAGGCTGGAACAATGACAGACAAAACAATACAATCTTCCAATGTCTTTGGGAAGGTAGGCGACTGGCTGGGTAATATTTTTATATTCGAAAGCATAGGTATTGCCTCATTTATTATTGCCTTTTTATTTTTGGTTGTGGGAACGCTTATCTTAAAGAAAAGAACCTTCAAACCGTGGAAAACCATCGGGCATTCTTTGTTTTTTATCTGCTGGCTTCCTATTTTTATGGGAGCGGTTACTAAAGGCCAGGGAGTTCTGGGAGGTGTTTACGGCTATCAGATCATGGATTATCTTAACGCCATCATTGGACCTGTAGGACTTTGGGTAGTACTTGCATCAAGTATCCTTTTATATTTTATCCTTGAATTCAATCTTCGTCCAAGCTCTATTAAGGCCAAACTGGACAAAATCAACGATCATACGATTGGCAAGGTTAAATCTATGATGCCGAGCTCAGAAGAAAATTTTGAAGCAGATACAGAACTTGAAGAAGAGGCTGAAGAAACGATACCGAATGTTACCGTAACTGATATTAGCAGTAAACCAAAGGCTAAAGATCCGGAACCTGTGAATGTTCCTAAAGGATTTCCTGAAGTACAGCCTGTAGCTGATATAGAAACTATTGTAACTCCTAATCATACTTCTTTTGAGGAGGAAGAAAAACCTGTCAGCTTAAATCTTAATACCAGACCATCCATTCCTACCTCTACGCCTGAACAGGCTTTTGACATGACACCGGTGAGCCCGGCTATTAATGTTCCTGTTCCACCAGTTTCGTCACCGGCTCAGGACAATATTAAATTTAATGTTGAAGTTGCTCAGGTGATCGATGTATTGGATGATTCAGACAGAAAGTCGCAGGAACTGGTAGAAAAACACGGACTGTATGATCACAAACTTGATCTTGCAGGATTTCAGATGCCTCCTGTAGAATTGCTTAAAGATTACGGTAACGAAGAAATTTCTATCAATAAAGAAGAATTAGAAGAAAATAAAAATAAAATTGTAGGCCTTTTAAAGAATTTCAACGTTGGGATCTCCGAGATCAAAGCGACGATAGGACCTACCGTGACTTTATATGAAATTGTTCCTGAAGCAGGAATCAGAGTATCTGCTATCAAAAAGCTTCAGGATGATATTGCATTGAATCTTTCCGCACTTGGGATCAGGATAATTGCGCCTATGCCAGGAAAAGGAACCATCGGAATTGAAGTTCCGAGGAAAAATCCTACAATGGTTTCCATGCGTTCAGTGATTGCTTCCCATAAATTCCAGAATACAGATATGGATCTTCCGGTTGTTTTCGGAAAAACTATTTCTAACGAAGTATTCATGGCAGACCTTTCAAAAATGCCACACTTACTGATGGCCGGTGCTACAGGACAAGGGAAATCTGTAGGGATCAATGCTATCCTTACTTCTCTTCTTTATAAAAAACATCCGAGCGAATTGAAATTTGTAATGGTGGACCCTAAGAAAGTGGAACTTTCATTGTATTCAAAAATTGAAAGACATTATCTGGCTAAACTTCCGGATGCTGAAGAAGCAATCATTACCGATACCAATAAGGTGATCAATACCCTGAATTCTCTTTGTATCGAAATGGATACAAGATATGATCTTCTTAAAAATGCATTCTGTAAGAATTTAAAAGAATACAACAAGAAGTTTACCGAAAGAAAATTAAATCCTGAGAACGGACATCGTTATCTGCCTTATATTGTTTTGGTTGTAGATGAGTTTGCCGACCTTATTATGACCGCAGGAAAAGAGGTGGAACTTCCAATTGCAAGGCTTGCACAGCTTGCAAGAGCGGTAGGAATTCACCTGATTGTTGCTACACAGCGACCTTCTGTAAATGTAATTACAGGGATGATCAAAGCCAATTTCCCAGCAAGAGCAGCCTTCAGAGTAATTTCCAGTGTCGATTCAAGAACAATCCTGGATTCTACAGGAGCAGATCAGTTGATTGGTAAGGGAGATATGCTTTATTTTAACGGAAATGAAATCTTAAGACTTCAGTGTGCTTTCGTAGACACTCCGGAAGTGGAAAGACTTGCAGAATACATCGGTGAACAGAAAGGATACTCTTCAGCATTCCTGCTTCCTGAATTTGTTTCAGAGGATTCTACCAGTACAGTAGGTGCTTTTGATCCGAATGAAAAAGATGCATTGTTTGAAGAAGCGGCAAGAATTATCGTATCGACACAACAGGGGTCAACTTCCATGCTTCAGAGACAACTCAAATTAGGTTACAATCGTGCAGGAAGGATCATGGATCAGCTTGAAGCAACCGGTATTGTAGGAGGCTTCAATGGCGCAAAAGCAAGAGAGGTAATCATCAGTGATCTTCATTCGCTGGAACAGTTTTTAGAAGATTTAAGAAACTAACCAACCATATAAAAAAATATTACCATGAAAATTGTTAAAAACATTATCAATGCTTGCCTTTTTGCATCGGTACTTACCTTATCCTCGTGTGCATTAAGATCCATTCCAAGTGATTACAGCACTGTAAAACTAGATACTGTGGATACTAATACACTGGGAAATGGCAAAGTACTTATCTATAACGGAGCTGGTTTTTTACATGCGGTAGACAATACAGCAAGGTTGAATATCTGGATAGATAACAAATCACTGGGACAGATCAGACCAAAAGAATATCTGATCATTGACCTGGCAAAAGGAAAATATGAGTTTACTGCTCTTCATATAGATATGGTCAATATGAGAAGCAAACATCAGGTGGAGATTAATGAAAATACAAAAGTAATTAATATCGAGCCTACCATTACCTCTAATAAATTAACGATAACGAACGTTCTTCCCAAAAACTTCGAGAATTATGTTTACAGACCTGAAAGAAGTAATTAAGGTTTCATCTGTAAGAGCACATTTCTATTATTGGAACAGTTTTTGAAATATCTGCGTAGTTAAAGGAAAAATGCTTGGTAAGTTTAACTTTTAAAGCATTAGAATGTCTAAAGTTTATTAAAAAAGAAAATGAAAAATAGTATTTCAAAAATTATAGTCGGAAGTTTTGTAATAGGTGCAGTAGGATTTGCCGATGCCCAGAAAATTGATGCAAAAGCTAAAAAAATTCTTGATGATATTACAGCCAATTACAAGTCAAAAAAGAATTCTTACTTCAAGTTTTCTTTCGGAACAGGTTTAAACGGTCAGGTCAACAAAACCGAGCCTGGAATTTATTATTCTGCAGGAGAAAAGTATAAGCTTAAGATCATGGATACGGAACAAATCTTTGACGGGGCTAAAATTTATAACATCAATGCAGATGATATGGAAGTAACGATTGCAAAACCTAACGGAAGCAGCAGCATGTTCTCCCCTATCAATTATCTTTC